>ERZ773227.145-NODE-145-length-71836-cov-5.313843_pt1 | contig 71836 bp, 56 predicted proteins | sample MGYA00580525_ERZ773227 | MGnify/ENA primary metagenome ERZ773227 (study PRJEB29015, sample SAMEA2737782) | human gut metagenome | biome: human gut; feature: human-associated habitat; material: faeces | place: China | collected 2012 ... | reverse complement strand
GGCTCGTCCATCAGGAACAGCCGCGGATTGCGCACAATCGCCCGGGCCATCGCCACCCGCTGGCGCTGGCCGCCGGAGAGCTTAGCCGGTTTGCGGTCAAGCAGCGCCTCCAGCTGCAGCATCTGCGCCACTTTATCCACCCGCGGCTGCCAGCTGCTTTTCTCTTCCTTGCGCACCTTCATGCCGAAGGTGATGTTGTCGCGCACCGACAGATGGGGGAACAGGGCATAGTTCTGGAAGATCATTGCGAAGTTGCGCTCGCGCGGCGTGGTGGCGGTGATGTTCTCATCATGCAGCCAGATTTGGCCTTCGCTGACCGGCTCCAGCCCGGCGAGCAGGCGTAGCAGGGTGCTTTTCCCGCAGCCCGACGGGCCGACCAGCACCACGAATTCGCCTTCGTGAATATCCAGCGACAGGGCGCTGAGCGCCGGTTTGCCGTCGAAACGTTTACTGATGTTTTGCAGACTGAGCATGGCGGTTAGCGCTCTTCCGTTGGGCAACTGATGTTTTCGTCGTACAGCCACGGCCCGGCGTAGTGGGCCAGCGAGTGCTGGTAGCTCACCCACTGCTCGCCGACCTGGCGGTGCATCAGACACGAGGCAGGAGAAAGGTCGTAATAGGGCCGGGTATCTTCGTGGCAGTACGGCACCTGATGGACGGTGCCAGGGATAGTGGAGATCAGCGCCTGGCGATACTGGGTCATGGTCAGGCTGTGGTTATGGCCGCAGAAGATGCGCGTCAGCGACGGGAAACGCTCCACCAGCGCCAGCAGACGGTGGCCGTTTTCGCAGGCGATCGGGTCCATCTGCGCATTGCCCAGCGGCAGCGGCGGGTGGTGCATAAAGATCGTTGCCGGTTTGTCGCCGCCCTCGAACAGCTGGGCCTCCAGCCAGCCGATGGTCTCGTCGGTCAGCCAGCCTTTTGACGTGCCGGCGTGGCTGGAGTCAATAAACAGCAGGCGGGTGGCGAAGTCATCCACCGCATAGCGCATATTTTGCGGATCGTTGCCCAGCTGCGGGCACAGCGGGTGAAGATGCTCGAGAAAATGGGCTTTGTCGTCGTGGTTGCCGGGGATCAGATACAGCGGATAGTTCAGGCTGCCGAGGATCTGGCGGGCCACCTGATACTCCTCCGGGCGGCCGCAGTTGACGATATCCCCGCTCACCACCACCGCGTCCGGGCGCTCGCGCAGCGCGTTAAGCTGGGAGACCACGTCGGCGTTGGCGGCATTGACGTCGATAAAGCCGTACAGCTTCTCGCCGCGGCTGCGGAAATGGGTATCGGAAATGTGCGCTAACAGCATGAATCACTCCTTATTTGATCCCGGAGAAGCCGAAGCTCCGCAGGAACTGTTTCTGAAAAAGGATGAACGCCAGCATCAGCGGCAGACAGACCATCAGCGTCCCGGCGCCGATGGTGCCCCACTGGCCGCCGGATTCGGCGCCCATGGCGAAGGAGACCAGCCCGACGGTCAGCACCTGCTTATCGGGATCGTTGAGCATCATCAGCGGCCACAGGTACTCGTTCCAGTGGTAGGTAATGCTGACGGTGGCGAAGGCCAGCACCGACGGCCAGGACATCGGCAGCAGCACGCGGAACAGCACCTGCCACCAGCGGCAGCCCTCCATCAGCGCCGCCTCTTCCAGCTCTTTCGGAATGGCGAGGAACGCCTGACGCATCAGGAACACGCCGAACGCCGAGGTGAAGTAGGGCATCATCACCCCGGTGAGGGTGTTGAGCAGGCCGAAGGTTTTCAGGGTCAGCATGTTCGGCACCATCATCACCACCGGCATGATCATCAGCTGCACCAGGAACAGGAGAAACAGCGTCTGCTTGCCGCGAAACTCGTGGCAGGCGAAGACGTAGCCGGCGGTGGTGATGGTCAACAGCTGCACGAAGAAGGTGCCAAAGGTGAAGATAATGGTGTTGGCGTACAGGCTCAGCCAGTCGGCGCTGTTCCAGGCGTCGCGGAAGTTATCGAGAGTCAGCGGCAGGCGGGGCAGCAGCGACGCCATATCGTCGCCGAAGGTGGTAGCGCTGAACGAGGTCGCCAGCATCCAGATAAACGGGCTGACCCACAGCAGCGCCAGGCAGCACATTAATACCGTCAGGGTAAAGGGCGACGAGCGGCGCAGGCGCAGCCACAGCGGACGGGCAGCGGCGGGCGTGCGGACCAGCAGCGGCGAGATGTCAGCGCTCATAGTGGGCTCCTTTCTCCAGCAGTTTCAGGTTAATCAGCGAGAAGGCGAACAGCCCGGCCAGGGTCAGGAAGGTGGCGGCGGAGGCTTTGCCGAGGTCGTGGGTATCCCAGGCGAGATTCTGGATGTAATAGAGCAGCACGGTGGTGGCGTTGTCCGGCCCGCCGCGGGTCATCACCGCCACGTGGTCAATCTGGGTGATGGAGTAGATCAGCGCGGTGGTGATCACAAAGCTCAGGGTCGGGCGCAGCAGCGGTAGCGTGACCTTAAAAAAGACCTGCGTGCGGGTAGCCCCCTCCATCAGCGCCGCTTCCCGCGTCGAGGCCGGAATGCTCTGCAGCCCGGCGAGGAAAAACAGCATGTAATAGCCGGCGAACTTCCATACGCCGATCAGCGCCAGGGCCAGCAGCGCGCTGTTGCTGCGCCCCAGCCAGTTGTTGTTCATCGGCCCGAACAGCTTCGCCAGATAGTGATCGAGCAGGCCGAGGCCGGGCATAAAGATAAACAGCCACAGCGCGGCGGCGCTGACCATCGGAATAATCATCGGGAAGAAGAAGGCGGTGCGAAGCCAGCGGTTGACGCGATGGTTCTCGCTCAGCGCCACCGCCAGCAGCAGGGCGAGGGTCACCCCGGGCACCACCGTCAGCAGGATATAGAGCAGGTTATTGCCCAGCGACTGCCAGAAGACGTTATCGGCAAACAGGCGGGCGAAGTTATCCAGCCCGACGTACTGCGCGCCGTCGCTGGCCATGCGGGTATCAAACAGGCTGTCATACACCGAACGCCCCAGCGGGAACCAGGTAAACAGCAGTAAAAACAGCAGGGAAGGCGACAGGATCAGCCAGGGAAGCCAGGTCTTTCTCATGGTGACGCGCATCTCGTTCAGCCATTTATCGAAGCCCGGATTGTGGGAAGCAATGACTACAGAGGCATGGCGGGGAGATGACGGTTTGATGAAGCGACGGGGAAAACGCCGGGCGAGCGGGCCGCCCGGCGGGAGAGAAGGATCAGAAGTCGGCTTTCAGCACCGCGCGGTAGCGGGCTTTGCCTTCACGAACGTGCTTCAGCGCTTCGTTAATCTGCGACATCGGGAACAGCTCGGTGGTCGGAGCCACTTTGCTGCGCCCGGCAAACTTCATCAGCGTGCGCAGTTCGGACGGGTTACCGGTCGCCGAGCCGGAGATGCTGCGGTCGCCGCCGATCAGGGTAAAGGCCGGTACCGGGAACGGCTTCATCACCGCGCCGACGGTGTGGAAGTTGCCGCCGTAAGCCAGGGCTTCGAAGTACGGCTGCCAGTCGAGGTCCACCGCCACGGTGTTGATGATCAGGTCGAACTGACCGGCCAGCGCTTTTAAGGCTTCCGGATCGCGGCTGTTGACCACGCGATCGGCGCCCATCGCCAGCACTTCCTGCTCTTTGGCCGGGTTGGAGCTGAAGGCGGTCACTTCCGCGCCCATCGCCCGCAGCAGCTTAATGGCGATATGGCCGAGGCCGCCGATGCCGATCACCCCGACGCGGCTGGTGGCGGTCACGTGGTGGGTCAGCAGCGGTTTAAAGACGGTGATGCCGCCGCACAGCATCGGGCCGGCGGACGCCAGATCGATGCTCTCCGGCAGGGGGATCACCCACTGCCAGTCGGCGCGCAGCTTATTGGCGAAGCCGCCGCGGTTGAGAATGGTCGGCACCGAGCCTTCCAGACAGTTGATCTGGTTGCCGCTGATGCAGGCGTCGCAATGGCCGCAGCTGCGCGCCGTCCAGCCGATGCCGACCTTCTGGCCAATCTTCAGCCCTTTATCCTGCGCCGCGCTGCCCAGCGCCGCCACCCGGCCAATCACCTCGTGACCGGCCACCAGCGGGTAGCTCGACATCCCCCATTCGTTGTCGATCATCGACAGGTCCGAATGGCAGATCCCGCAGTACTCCACTTCAACTTCGACATCTTCCGGCTGCAGCTCGCCGGCATCGTATTCCCACAGTGACAGATCGGCGCCCGCTTCTTTGGCGGCGTAGCTTTTAATGATGCTCATGTTCATTTCCTTGGGGTTGGCGTGATAACCCAGAAAGTGTAGAGCATGGTATTCCCCGGCGCTTGGCAATCGGAGGGGTCGCGAAGCGGGCGGACCAGCCGCCCGTTAAGGTCAGCGGCTGGCCAGCGGCCACTGATTAAGGCGGATGCCGCGCTGCGGGGCGTTCTCGGCAAAATCATCCAGCACCGCCCGCACGTCCGGGTCGAGATAGCCGACGCTGTCGTGCTCGACGATCACCACGCTCTTTTCCGGAATCTTCGCCAGCAGGGCCAGCAGATGCGGATTGTGCATAAAGGTCAGATTCTGCTGGATGCGCAGCACGTAGTGGTCATCGTAGCGCGCCAGCTGCAGCGAGTGGCGATGGCTGCGCCAGAGGCTGAACGCCATCTGGGTGGCAAGACCAATCCCGATCCCCGCCAGCATGCCGAAGGCAATAATCCCGCCGATGGTGGCGAGGAACGGGACGTACTGCGCCGCACCCTGGCGGAACTGCTCGATGAACAGCCGCGGCGTCGCCAGCTTATAGCCGGTATACAGCAGCACGGCGGCGAGGCTGGCGAGCGGGATTAAGGTCAGCAGGCCGCTGAACCACAGGCCGCAGATTAACAGCAGGACGCCGTGGATAAAGATCGACAGCTTGCTCTGCGCGCCATTGCTGACGTTCACCGAGCTGCGGACGATCACCGCGGTGATCGGCATCGCCCCCAGCACGCCGGAGAGCAGATTGCCGACGCCCTGGGCGACCATTTCGCGGTTCGGCGAAGGCGGCGGATTTTGCGGACGCAGCTTTTTCAGCGCCTCCTGGCTGAGCAAGGTTTCGAGGCTGGCGACCAGCGCCAGGGTTACCGCCACCACCCACACCGACGGATTGCGCCACGCGCTCCATGCGGGAGACTCCAGCTCGCCCAGCAGATCGCCGAGGCTGCCGAACGCCGGCAGGGTAATACGCGGCAGAGCGGCCAGCTGCTGCGGCGCAAAATGGGTCAGCAGCAGGGTGGTCACGCAGCCGAGCAGGACGGCGATCAGCGGCCCGGGGATCCAGCGCAGGCTCTTCACCCGGCGGATAAGCGGCGAGCCCCACAGCCAGAGCACGAGCAGGCCGCCCGCGGCGACGGCAAACGCAGTGACGGAGAAAGCGGCGTTGCCCTGAACCACTTCGGCAAGTCCGGTCTCTTCCGCCGTGCCGAGCGCAACGGGGATCTGCTGCATAATCAGCAGGATGCCGATCGCCGCCAGCATGCCTTTGATGACGCTGGCGGGAACCAGCGAGATAAAGCGCCCGGCCCGCAGAATGCCGAACAGCAGCTGCAGCACGCCGGCCAGCACCAGCGCCATCAGGAAGAGGGAGAAGGAACCCAGGGATTCAATAGCGGCGACGACGATGGTGACCAGTCCGGCGGCGGGGCCGCTGACGGCGAAGCGGGAGGGGCTGAGGGCGGTGACGACCAGGCCGCCGATGATGCCGGTCAGCAGGCCGACGAAAGGCGGTAAGCCGCTGGCCTGGGCGATGCCGAGGCACAGCGGCAGGGCGACAAGGAAGACGACGATGCCGGCGAGAGAGTCCTGACGAAGCGTGTTCATGGGGCATGCTCCTGCGGTGAGAGGTGTTCGACGAGGGTGGTTAAATGGCCGGAAGCCAGATCGTAGACGCAGCCGTGCAGGCTGATCGGTCGCCCGCTGGCGAGCACCGTCTGCACCGGTTCACTCTCCAGCAGACGGGCGAACTGGGCGCGAACGTTGGCTTCCACCAGGGCGTCCAGCGCATGACGAGAGCGCTCCGCGTCGGTGCTGGCTCTGGCACTGGCGCCGGGGGAGGCCGCAACACAACATTCATCAGCGATCTGCGCAATTTCGTGATGCAGGGTGTGGCGCAGCTGGCCGATGCGGCGAGCCAGCGCCGAGGACTCCTGCGCCAGCGGCAGGGTGGGCAGAGAGAGCGCCGCCTGCACGCCGCCGCAGCCGTAGTGGCCGCAGAGCACCACCCGCTCCACCTCAAGGTAGTGGAGGGCATACTGCAGGACGCTCATGACGTTGTCGTCGGCGGGATCGAGCATGTTGGCGATATTGCGGTGGACAAAGAGCTCGCCGGGCTGACTGCCGGTGAGCACCTCGGCGGGCACGCGGCTGTCGGAGCAGCCGATCCACAGCGAATGGGGCCTCTGCCCGTCGATCCATTTTTCGAAATAGTCCGGATCATGCTGACACTTCTGCAGCGCCCAGCTGCGGTTGCGGGCCAGCAAAGGTTTTAACGTCGTCACAAGTATTCTCCTGAGTTAATTCATCGAGTGAATATGTCCATCAAGACTCGTACAGCGACTAGTAAAAATAGTGTTTACCGGAACCCTTCACGCCTGAGGAAAATCCTGGAATAAACGGCAAAAAGAAAACTTTTCATTAATGTAAAGTTATAAAAATATTTATGAAATTAATATTTGGCTGCGGAGTGGGTGAATAACAAAAAGGCATTGGCTAAAACTTTCTGGAATATATGGGAATTGTGGTGGGTGGGGTTGGGGTCGCGGGGTTGTGAGAGGAGGGTTGCCGGTGGCAGTCGCGCCCCGGAACGGCGGTAAAAGCTGACGCCGCGCAGGATAGCGCTGTTTTTTTCAACACTTAGCGCATTGACGACACGCTGTCGCTTGCATGGCCGCCACCGACAGGTATAATCCAGAACGTTTCCGCATCCCCTTCAGTGCCGAAGTGGCGAAATCGGTAGACGCAGTTGATTCAAAATCAACCGTAGAAATACGTGCCGGTTCGAGTCCGGCCTTCGGCACCATTAGTACTTCCAATACCATCCGAGAAAGTCAAATTATCCCTTAAAAATCAATGATTGCAGCGTTTTTTACGTCCTGAGTCGTCCGAGGTTGTCCGTTGTAATCCGGATGCCATTGGGGGCATTTTAACTTCGATTAGAAATGTGTCCCAAGTAAAGCTCAACGCCAGACAGGTCGAGACCGTAAAACCAAAAGACAAAAACTACAAAATGGCCGATGGCGGTGGTTGTATCTCGAGGTTTCGGCCAAGGGTTCTAAATACTGGCGCATGAAATAAAGACGCCCCTCAGACAAAAAAGAGGATCGCCTCGCTTTTGGTGTTTGGTCTACTGTGACGCTTGCTCAGGCAAGAGCAAAGCGCGATGAAGCTAAAAAGCTGTTAGTGCAGGGCATTGATCCAAAAGCCGAACAGAAAGAAGCTCAGGCCGAGAATTCGGATGCATATACTTTCGAAACCATTGCTCGCGAATGGCATGCCAGTAACAAGCGATGGAGTGAAGATCATCGATCGCGTGTTCTTCGCTATCTTGAGCTTTATATCTTCCCTCATATCGGTTCGTCCGACATTCGCCAGCTCAAAACCAGTCACCTGTTAGCCCCGATTAAAAAAGTTGATGCCAGTGGTAAATAAGATGTCGCTCAGCGCCTACAACAGCGCGTCACGGCCATTAGGCGTTATGCCGTACAGAACGATTACATCGACTCAAATCCAGCAAGTGATATGGCCGGTGCGCTATCGACAACCAAAGCGCGACATTACCCCGCTTTACCTTCAAGCCGGTTCCCTGAGTTTCTTGCTCGTCTTGCTGCATATCGCGGTCGGGTAATGACGCGGATCGCGGTCGAGCTTTCCTTACTAACTTTTGTGCGTTCCAGTGAGTTACGTTTCGCGCGTTGGGATGAGTTTGACTTCGATAAATCTCTCTGGCGAGTACCTGCAAAACGAGAAGAAATTAAAGGTGTGCGTTACTCGTATCGTGGCATGAAGATGGAAGAGGAGCATATCGTTCCGCTTAGTCGGCAGGCTATGGTGTTGTTGGAACAGCTTAAGCAAATCAGTGGTGATAAAGAGCTTCTTTTCCATGGAGATCATGACGCAACTAAGGTCATGAGTGAAAACACGGTAAACAGTGCTTTACGGGCTATGGGTTATGACACAAAAACTGAAGTTTGTGGACATGGGTTTAGAACAATGGCTCGTGGTACGTTGGGTGAGTCAGGGTTATGGAGCGATGATGCGATTGAAAGACAATTAAGCCACACTGAACGTAATAATGTCAGAGCGGCTTACGTTCATACTTCTTTTTATCTTGATGAACGGCGTATTATGATCCAATGGTGGGTCGATTATCTTGATTATATTAAGGGTAAATATGAAGCCCCTTCTGAATATGCTAAATCGCACAAAGTAGTCTTGAATTTATTTTTTATGTCATGACGATTTATTAACTGCGTACATAACTAATCGTCATGACAAATCTTTAGTGTGGCTCACTCTTCCTTCATCGATAAAATTTCATCATGAAACTCATCTGTTAATAATTGTAGTGGAATAGGGAACCTGTTTCTTCTACAGCCGTTTATAATTAAAGGCCAATAGCCTCTATTGTAACAAGAGATGTCATTTATGAAATTGTGACTCTCGAGTTCACAAAAGAAAGAATTGTAAGTCCCACTAAATGTTTTATCTAATATACAGTTAATTATAGTGTAACCATTATGATTTCTCTTGCTGTAAATAGTGCTTTCAGAATCGCTTTCTAGATAAAAGTATTGCATATTGCAATGTTCTAAAGCATGGCTTTGAATTTCTCCAATCGCGTCAACCTTATCTTCAAATCGATGAATTGATGAAAAAATAACAAGTGTAGGATAAAGGATTGATGCTAAAGTGATTTTTTTAAACTCATCGTCATTAATATTGTTAACTGTAGTGTGTAGATCATCATAGTCTTCTGTATTACTAGGGTAGTACCTTTTCATTACTAGGGAATATTGTATTCTATCTATCATGTTATATAGCCAGAAATTGATAAATGTTTTATTATTATCATCTAGTGAAAGTGCGAAGAGACAAATTCCTATTTCAATAGCTTGGCTATCTTTTAATGGAGAATACAATGTGCTATTGTTTTCGATGAGGTCCTTAATAACTTTTTGTAGTAAGCGAAAATCTTCAACTTCTTTTATGGTGTCATCTTCATTCTGCCATTTTTTTCTAATGGACCAACATAGCCAAGATCCATATGCTGATAATCTTCCAACTAAATCATATAATTTAAGGTTGACTGAAACTGATGATGAAGGATATACACCCGCACTCAAGATCCTATCTTTTTTTGCCGGGATACTAATTTTTTTTGTAAATTCTTTATGGATATCAAGATAGGTTGAAATTAATTTTTCAAATATTTCTTCATATTCTTTATATTTCTTGCTTTTTACTTTTGTTTTTCGAATTAGGTCCCATGAAGTGAGCAGGATATCTTCTGAAGCCATCAGTGCGGGTAATAAATTATTTTGCATTCGGCACCATGATGTAACAATCCAAAGAGAAATGCTCATTTGTCTGAGTTTAACTAGGTCATTAGTGGAGGTGTTAGCCAAAATCAGTGATAACAGTTTATTGAAGTTTTGGTTGGAAATACTGCTATCGTCTAAGAAAGCAAGTGATTTTCTCAACGAAAATCGCATGGTTTCTGGGAAAATGTTCTCATTAAAAAGGTATTTTATAACGAGTTCTGAAAGCATGTCGCCATTCCATTCTTCAAAGGAAACTCTTTTATTTGTATTGCTGTTTATATAACCAGAAACAGATTGTCTAACATTTTCTCTTATGTTGCCGCCAAAACAAATACATATCTTAATGGGTAGGTGATCATATTGTTTAGGTATTCTAGATGGAATGTAGCTATCTATGATTTCGTTAAGTGATGGTCTGAGAGATTGTTTTGATGCACCATCCCACTCTTCATGAGTCAAATCACCAGATTTAATTGAAAATAAATATATAGCTTCTTGATTATTTTCCACCTTTCCTACCGCTGCAACATCTACACCATGCTGCAAAGTTCCTCTACGTGGAACAGAATAAACGTTAAGGCCCATTTGGCTTACTAGGTCTGGAATAAGTGCATCGAGTTCTTCTCTTTCTCTTAATGCCGACAAATATTGTTTGATGATAATTTTCATTTTTCTAAACCTTCTTTTTTTAACCTAGAGAGTTGCATTTCCAAACCTAAAGGGTCATGGATTAATCCTGAGGGAATCTCATGGGAAAATTTATGTGTGGAAAGTTTTATTTCTTGTCTTTCCTCATTCGCGTCTTTAGTATTATTTTTTATTACTGAACCGTTGCCGTAAAGGATTATTATTTTGTTACTGCCAAAAAGGCTAGAGAAAAAAGATTTCTTCTCTGCTTCATCATGTATTTCTTTCATGTTTTCATACTGAATTGACTGGAATGCTCTAATCTCATCATTTGAACATCTCAATTCATTTATATATTCAATTCCCTGCCAGTTCTGGTCAGTTTCTGAAATTGCATATTTGCATTCATTTATGAAAGGATTTTCAGTTGTAGATTCGTAGTCTTCTATTAATTTGCGTACTTCACTTGGGTAGTTTCTAACTATTACTTCTCTAAATATACTGAAATTATCGTTGGAAGGGTTATTGTTAAAAATTTGCATTGTAAGGGTGATAACTTTATCTGGATAGGAAAATAATAAGTGATTAATCCTTTTTAAAATTGATAAATAATCAACTTGGTCGTTTGTGTTATTGATATCAAGCTCAAGGTTTTTGTTTTTTATTTCTAAGCAAATTTTTGTGGCTACGTTGTTGAATTTTATGTCTGATGCGTTAAATAATTTTAGTAGTAGCTTGCTGTATAATGTTCTATTTGTGGCTATGTGGTAAAAAGTTGACTGAAGATTAGAAATGAGTTCTTTGTCTGCGGTTTTTATTATCCAGAGAAATATATCCTCGGCATCATTATAATTATATTTGGTTAGTATGTTAACTAAAGAAAAGTCTAAGGTGGAGCTAAAGTTAAGTTTCTCCTTAGAGAAAAGTACATCTTTCAATTTAATTTTAATTGTATCGGGTGTGCTTTCGTGGTAACCGCCCATGATGAATAATAAAAAATCCCCACTGATGAACTCGTGAGTATCATTTTTTAATAAATTTAATAAAGCATCGCAAATTTGTATGCTATACTGACTTAAGTAAATCATGCACTCAAAACAATCTTTCTTTATTTCGTTTGAAAGACCATCTGTAATGTTAGTTATTAGGAAAGGTAAGACTATCTGGCCTATCTCTTGAGTTGAACTGTTTATTTTTTTTATGGATTGTATTGTTGCTTTTGTTAAATATTCATCGCTATTTTTTATTAGGATTTTTATACCATCAAAATATTTTACTTTTGATATATTAAGTAATTCCCCTGACATTAATGGGATGAGGTTAATCAACTCCTTCTTGTTTTTTATAATGTCGGACACTGAGTGTTCAAAACTATCGGCTTTAAAGTTGTTTTTTACAAATATACTGAAGGTGTTGAAGGTTAAATAATTATTTAGATCTACTTCCGCTGTGGTTAAAATATAGTAAAAGTAATCGAGTGTCGTTTTTTCAAAATTAAGAAGATTGCATATGGCATGTAAAATAATGTATTTGTCATCCGGGGTAAGAGGTTTTTTATTATGGATGAGTTCTGTGATTTTTATGTTTTCATTTTTGCAAAACATAAAAAACTTTTTGTAAACATGCTCATCTTCTTTTTCTTTCAAAAACAAGAATGAGAATATGTTTCCTTTGTTAATCTCACTTTTGAAAATGTCGTTCATTCAACTCTCCATCATGCTTTCGAAGAAGTTAAGGTTTAATGATTGCTATCAGAGTGTTGATAACAACTAATTTTATAAGTTATATATCAAATATGGAGCATTATCTACATTTAACTTAACAGTTTTAACTTCAAACCATTATGTAATGACCACCTTATCGTATTATTAGATTTCAATACAAGAACTCCACGCCTATTAGTCAAAGCGTAGCGCGCACAGCCCCGCCCGCCTGCCCGCTTCACTTAATGCATAGGTTTTCATGCACTGCCGATTTGTCCACAAGGCCCGTGAATCACGGGGGGCGGGATTAAAATTGATGCATGGGTCTCATGCGTTTTCATGCAGCATAGACATGCACTCTCAACATCAACGGGAAAGTCAGAAAATTGACATAAAAAGACCGGCACTTAAGCCGGATCTCGGAACGCTTGAGTAGTCAGACAGGAATTTGCTGGCGCTTGGAGAGCCTGGACGTCGCGCCATATTTTCCGAGCGTGTGAGATGACTTCTCTGATGGCTCGTTTGCGGTTTCAAACAATATAAGCTCGCCGATGACAACATCGTTGAGTTAAAACTCGCGATTTATGAGCACCCATTTAAACCGCAGGGAGGTTTTAACGCCTTGAGGTTGTTGCTCTTCTTCAACAGCGCACTACAACCATCATACGTTATGAGATGAAAAACAGGTTTAGCGATTTTAACTCCGCACAAGTGATGGCTGGGGGGCTTCCGGTAATAGACCACATCTTCCAGGGGGGGAGTCTGAGCTACTTAACAATAATGCGGCGGTATGTGACTTAAATGGGTGAGTTGAGGAAAAATAGGTCTGTGGTGGAGGGAATGATTGAGAAAGCTTTAATAAATAACCATCTAGAAGTAAAGATGGCTATTTATTGCCAGGATTCAGCGCGTTTTTTAAAGTGATATATTTCATTGCAGCCAATAAATAGGAGGCTTTGAAAGTCACATCTTGGTAGTCTTTAGCTAACATGCTTCCATCTTCTTCAAACCGCTCAACAAATGCTGCGACTTCTTTGGGGCCAATACGGCTGGTATTATCTTTTCCATTTCGAACAAACAGCTTTTGTTCTTCAACGTACAGCGTAAAAGGTATATTTCTTGACTCAGTGTACAGCTCAACTGGCTGGGAAAAAGACTCCAACAGTAAATGGTAAAAATCTCTATAAATCATGATGATTGCTTCCTTAGCTATAAGCTTTCAATAATTTACCGATTATTTGGTTAATCGCTATGAGCCGTTACTACCTCTTCACAGGGAAAACAATGGAAAGAAGTTTGCCACTCACCTTTCACTAATCTACCCGTTTCAAGATCAAAGGGTACACACCATACAGACAAATCTTCATCGAAACGGAACACCGGCAATGGTGTGGCAAAATACTGATGACGCGGATAAATGAGCATCATATTTCCTTTCCCTCCAAGATACTTTTGTCCATAGGCGAACATTTGGTACAGGTCAGGCTGGCTGATTTCATACTTCCTCAGACTGTCATCAGCTCTGCTATCTAATAGTTTCCATTTAGCATCCAGAACCACCGTCTGCCCGCCTGTGATAAGAAAGTCTGGTTTTAGCAAGAACCATCGTTGAGAAGACTTTTCACCAACAGGTACATGCTCCAACAAGTACTGGCTCTTGGTTTGTTCTATGAGCCGGTGATCGTGATGCAATGCCCCAGCCAGACCGCATCCTACCCAGCCCTCATATAACTTCTCCATAGGAAATAACAAAGAGATTCCCTGATGCGATCCAAGTTGAAAATCTGGATTCATCTGTTCAAGAATGAGCTGGCACCACGGTTTTATAGCGCGATATCCGAAGAGATATTTATCATCGCTCCATTGCCTCATTAGCTGTGTTGTACTGCCACAAATAGGCAATATGTCTTCCAGTTGATGGCTTAGAGAATTTGCCTGCCTCCAGCTCTGCCCTTGCCTGGCCATTTTAAGCGACCAATCCAAAGCCGTCCGTAGCAGACGGTTCTCGATGCGCTGAGGGGAGAACTCGGCATAGCGCACATGAAAACGAGTGCCTCTGCCCGGAGGCATTCTCATTTGCGCTGTGACATTCAATTGACCGCGGATGAACGCACTATGTTCATCCTCAATGAGATGATAATCGAAGCGAAGTCCTTTGCGTACTAAATCAGCAAGATGCCGTAAAAACTCACTGATTATCCATTCATGTAGAGGCTGATCGCTACGTTGCAATGCAGCCTGATTTGCCTCACGAGGCGTAATCCCTAAAGAGGCGCTTAGCATTCGGCGCAAAAGCTGACGTAGAGGGACTACCTCAGTTGGCGCTTCAAATGTGGTTTTTGGCAGAATTTCAATTGACTCGCCATTCGGGGATTGTAGATAACCAACATAGCTTCCCAAACGCAAAAACCGCTTCCCTTCCCGACTGAGAATTTGCGAAGAACCACGCCACTTGTGTTGCAATTGCTCAAGCCAGGAAAAGGTTGCCTCAGAAACTATTCCCAAATCCATACTCGCTGGTTGTGAGTTATCACAAGTCAGCAGGGCATATTCCCGGACCTTGATCATCATGCCACAATACCCTGATAAGCTTCTGCCGACGCGAAAGCATGTTCATTGATACGAAAGCGTCTGTCAGACAAACTATCCGCAATATCTTTCGGGAATAGTGTAGAAAGTGATGGTAGTTGTGCTGACTGCTGTAACAGAATAAAACGATTTTCTTTCGCTTTTACCGAGTCATTAAGCACCCAACCGATACGCTCATAATCATCAAAGAAATACTCTCTCAGCAAGGGAATGATTTTGTCATGGAAGATGCTGGCCAGGCAGGCTTCGCGGTCGGCGTTATTGTCTAATTTCTTTAGTGGCATAAAGTAAGCATGACCAATCATATGCTCACTATCCAGTAGCGCTTCGATACGCTGATTAATACGCGTTAGCAACTGTGCGGCATCAACGCCATACGCAGTGATCCCTGCTAACAACTCCGGTCTTGCAGGCATTTCTGTAAAGCTAAAACGGCGCCTTAACGCCAGATCCATCTGAATTAACGACTTATCAGCAGTATTCATAGTGCCAATCACATAGACATTTTTAGGCACGGAAAACAGCTGCTTAGAATAAGGTAATACTAAAGTGCGGACATCTTCGGCACCCTGTCGCTTATCGGGTTCCAGCAGAGTAATTAATTCACCAAAAATGCGGGCAATATTACCGCGATTTATTTCATCGATGATGAGCACGTGCGGCAATGCTTGATTATCAGTTGTTTCAACCGGAGCCAGTAGTTGAGACAGTTTTTCCCTGTCAATTGAGGTATCCCTCAACTCATATAATGTCATCTGTGAAAGTGCTTTTAAAAAAAGTTGTTCTTTCGGTAAGCTCGGCGAATAGGTTCGTAGCCAGTTGACCTTACGCATTTGATGATAGCCGACGCGTTCATCATTAGGTAGAAATTGATAATCGCCAGCGATCTCGGCAATGGCTCTAAATTTATGGTTGCCATCGGAAATAATAACTATATCACCATTTTGCATGATATTTTTAAACATATTGACCGCAGTCAGCATGTATTCACTTCGCTCAACCAGACTATCACTCGCTTCATCGATGCGCAGTCGGATATCAGCAGCTGTCGTGCAGCCACTAAAATCAAGATTATCACCCCAACCTAATAGAATATAATTATTCGCAAGGCATTCATCAAAAATATAATCTTCTCCGTCAAGCGTATTCCCGAGAGACATTTTCCAAATCCGTCTCCCATTCAAGGACAATGATTGGTTTGAACTACCACGTGTTTTAACTTCAGCATTCAGGCACAGCTGTTTAAAAATACCATCCACTACTTCGTAGCGAAGCGCACCCGATGTATCATCAGTAGTCGCGCGGATCCCTTCGATAAAGTCTTCATAGGAGAAGCTCTGGTGGAAGGTGGTAAACATAATGCGCTGCTTTTCTACCAACGCCTTATAGCGTTCTTTTACCAACTCCCGTAAGTCATTGCCATGATGTTCGCGCGTAGCCTGTTGGTACCACGCATTATCGGCGATTTTTACCGCCATTTCGGTCGTAGAGTAGGTTTTACCTGTGCCGGGGGGCCCGAAGAGAATTTGGTTTAAGGGATACATTAATGATTGTTCCTTATTTTCGTTGTCTCTTATTAGTCCGGTTTGGGGAGTTATAGCTGGTTGGCCTCCCAGCAAAGTTACCAGCGCCTGTAACGCTTCAACTGACTCAACATCAGCCGCGAAACCATATTGGGATGTACCGTTATCTTTCGGATAACGGCGGTAGCTGGTGCTTTTTACTTTTTCCCAAAGGCAGTGGATACCCGAAATACGATCGATTTCCGCTTTTAAGGCCAGGGTTTCTGGTGCAAGAACCAATGGGCTCTTGTTAACCACACCGTCCTGACGGCGTTTGACATACAGATACTTTCCATTCCCGAGCGCATGCTCAGAAGCATAGCTTGGCTCGAATTTTCCAGACTCAAGACGATAACCCAATTCATTCAACGCCTGGTATATCTCGAGAGAATTCAGCATTTCCTACACCACTCCTTGATGAAAAAGCGTTAAGCCCCTTTCAACATATCAAACACCACCCGAGCAAAGCCCTTGGCCAGTTCAGGGTTAGAGAGATATTGCACCATCATCTCCTGCTGGGCCTCATTGCTGTCCATCACGGCATCATCAATGGCTTTCGGGAAATCGCCCAGCATCGCCTGCTCGCGTGTATTGTTAGCAATCTGGGTCATCACCGCCTGGTTTTCTGACAGCTTGTCGCGCACCGCGAAGGCATAGTTGATCATGTCTTTATCGGTGAGATTATCTGTGACAAACAGCTCATTAAGGCGCGCCAGGATATTCGACAGAAACTCTTCTTTCTTGTCCTTTGGCTTCGCGGTACCTACATCATTACCCGGTTTGATTTTGTATTCCGCCGCATCTTCCTGCAGCTTCAGGTGCTGCTCGTGGAGTTTTGACAAACGGTAATGGCTCATCTCCACGTTGCTTAAATCAATCTCATCTTCTTCGATACGCTGTTCATGCAGCAACGGACGCAGATGACGGGCAAACAGGCTCAGCTTTTCCAGGTCTTTGTCGTCGTAATCGACGATTTGCGACATAAACTCGTAAAAGCGGACAAAGCTACCGAGATCCTTCTTGAAGATATCCAGCTTACTTTTTTCTTTCTCGCAGTCCTTAAAGGTATTTTCCGCATTGGTGATCAGCACAACGTCGCCGGTCTTCTTCGTGCGTTCAAACATCTCTTTAGCCAGCACATACGCATCAATCGCCGAGGTGTAGCGATGCTTCCAGCGCTCCACCGCAGGTTTGCAGATATTGCTAATGGCCGCGTTGGATTTGTTTTTGCTAAAAAACGCCTCGCAGAATTGCTCCACTTCGTTCCACAGGAAAATGCCGCTGGTGCGCAGTTTTTCATAAAGCTCAAAGACGAGTTGCGGATCGCTGACATCGGTCAGTTCCGCAGTCTGGTAGTACGGCTGGAAAGCCCCCAAAATATCTTCGGGTTCGTTGTAGAAATCGAGCACAAAGGTGCCGGACTGCGCCTTCCCTGGATAGGTACGGTTCAGGCGCGACAGGGTCTGCACACACTCCACACCGCCCAGCTTTTTATCCACATACATGGCGCACAGCTTGGGCTGGTCAAAACCGGTCTGGAATTTGTTAGCCACCAGCATTACCTGGTAGTCGTCGGTATCAAACGCTTTACGCATATCCCGGCCCTTCAGTCCGGGGTTCATATTGATCTCGGTGAACTTCTGGTTAAGCAGCGCAAGGCTGTTGTGGTCATCTTCGTGGAATTCCACTTCCCCGGAGAACGCCACCATGGCGCTGATCTTGTCGTACTTTTGCTCGGCGATGTATTTATCGAACGCCAGCTTGTAGCGCACCGCCGCCTTACGCGAACTGGTCACCACCATCGCTTTTGCCTGGCCAGCCAGCAAGTGCATTACATGCTTGCGGAAGTGCTCAACAATCACCTTCACTTTCTGCGACACGTTATGATCGTGCAGCGAGACCCACTGGTTCAGTTTGATCTTCGCTTTCTTGCTGTCCACTTCCCTATCAGGATCGTCCAGCTTTTGCAGCAGTTTGTAGGCTACCTTGTAGTTGGTGTAGTTCTTCAGGACATCAAGAATAAAGCCTTCTTCGATAGCCTGACGCATGGAGTAAACGTGGAACGCTTCCGGTTTATTGGTTTTTGAAGCCGGTTCCTGCGGGTTGGGACGACGGCCAAACAGCTCCAGCGTTTTGGCTTTTGGCGTGGCGGTGAAGGCGTAATAGTTGAGGTTGTTGCTGCCTTTACGCGCGGCGACGGTGGCGTCCAGAATATCTTCTGAAGACATCTCCACATCGTCATCCGTTTCTTCGGTCATCAGCACTTCTTTCAACTGACGCGCCGTAGAGCCGCTCTGCGAGGAGTGCGCTTCATCGGCAATCACAGCGTATTTTCGCTGCTTGAGGCTGACGCTGTTTTCAATCGCCTTCAGGACAAACGGGAAGGTCTGAATGGTGACGATGATAATCGGCTGCGAGTTTTCCAGCGCGCTGGCCAGCTTCTCCGATTTAGAACCATCGCCTTCTTTGTTATTGATACGCCCGACTACGCCGTCCTGATGTTCAAACTGATAGATGGTGTCCTGCAGCTGATCGTCAAGCACGGTGCGGTCCGTCACCACAATCACCGAGTGGAACTGCTTCTCGCCATTTTCGTCGTACAGGCGGGAAAGCTGATGTGCCGTCCAGGCGATAGAGTTCGATTTGCCCGACCCGGCACTGTGCTGAATCAGGTATTTATTGCCAGTCCCTTCCTCCGTGGCGGCGGTGATCAGTTTGTTCACCACGTCCCACTGGTGATAGCGCGGGAAAATCAGGCTCTCGCTTTTGTACTTTAGGCCAATGGCATCTTCTTTTTCTACGATTTGCAGATGCACGAAGCTCGCGAGAATTTTCAGCAGGTTGTCCGGCAGCAACACCTCATTCCACAGGTAGCTGGTGGCATAGTCATTGGCATCTTCCGGGATATCGTTCCCCGCGCCGCCGTCATGGGTGCCTTTGTTAAACGGCAGGAAGAAGGTTTTATCGCCCTCGAGCTTGGTCGCCATAAAAACTTCGTACTGGCTGACGGCAAAGTGCACCAGCGCGCCGCGTTTAAAGGTCAGCAGCGGCTCAGGTTTGTTGGTGCCAGGGTCCTTCGGCAAACGCGTTTTCTTGTATTGCGTTATGGCGTTTTGCACCGCCTGCTTAAATTCAGACTTCAGTTCCAGCGTCGCCACTGGCAGGCCATTGACGAACAACACCAGGTCGATACGCCATTTCTTTGCCTTGCTACCCGTTTCTTCAAATGCGGCGTTCGACGCATGCGGGCTGTAAACCAGCTCCGGCACGATGCGGCAGATATTCTGTTTGTAGCGCGTCAGGGTTTCCGGATTGAGGTTATGCTCCGGCTTAAACTGGCACAGCGAAAAACGGGCGTTATGGCTTTTGATACCATGACGCAGCACGCCGAGCGTGCCGTAAGTGCGTGAAAGCATATCGGTAGCGTTGATATCCGCCTTTTTTAGCTGTGCCACCAGAGCATCAAGGAAATGACGCTCGGTATCGGTAGGATAAATTTTGGCAAACTTCTCCCACTCCTGCGGCTGCGTGGTTTGCACGAAGGTCAGGGCATCCTGCGAGTACAGCGCACGTTCGCGATCGAAGCCGTCCGTTTTGCCACGAACCCAGCCTCGCTCGATCATCTGAGCAATCATTTCATCCTGGAAAATCAGCTCTTTGGTGCTATCTATGCTCATGCGCTGGCCTCCTGTGGCTCCTTAACATCCTGCGTATCCGGGGCAACCCAATCGCGAACGTCGATTTTTCCAGTGACGGCGGCAGAGATCAGGGCGGTGCGGCGCTCTTGGAGAAGCAGAATAATATTTGCCGCTTTTTTTTCAAGAGTATCTAATTGTGGCAATCTAATTTTTAGATACCCTAAAACTGCACCGATCTCTTCTTCTGGCGGTAAACATATATTAATTTTTGAGGCCTGCTCAAAATTGAGTCCCTCCCTATTCCCACCGACCTGACATGCTTCAATCTGTTCCTTAGTTGAGGACGATTTCATAGCATATGAAATAAAGTCACGAATATTTTCAGTGAAACGCAGTATGCATACATGCTGATTCACATTCGCTTCAACAAATGGCGTGGGAACTATACAGCTACGGCCAATCGAAGCACCGGTAATATTAAGCAATATATCACCTTCAAGAACACGAGTTCCTTTCATTTCATTATGTGTTTTAAGATCGATAAAAACGCACTCTGAAGATTCTACCCTAAGTCCATCATCGTAGATATTTTGACTTCTTAAGAAGAGTACTCCCTCATCAAGGTATATTTCTGAACCACCTCTTGGAGTTTTGCCGCTCCCTATTTTTATAGCATGATAACCCAGCCTGGTTACGGTCCAATGCTCCGGTACCTCCCCCAGCCACTCAACACCAGAATCTTTCATCGGCGCATCGGGGTTTAGCCCTTTGGTGACAGCATGGCTAATCACTGCCTGGCGTTTTTCTTTGAGCAGTTCAATTAGTTGCTGTTGCTTCTCGATCAGGTTATCGATTTTTGCGGTTTCGTGATCGAGGAAATTGACAATGTTCGCAATAAAATCATTATTCGATGGCAATGCGACTTTAATACCACCTACCGTATCAGTATTAAGGTTTAACTGAGTTCCCATTTTCCCCAATCCTTTATATGCCTGCTCTCCAGCAAAAACATAGAAAAGGAATTTATTGGGTATTTTTAAGTAAGGAAAATATACGAAACCATCATGTATACATGATCTAATCGCAGTGATACAGGGTTTCCCTACTGTACCTGCGATACTTAAGAAAAGTTTGTTAGGTTCAAGCTTTACGCTCAACGAGCTTCCCAACGCTGACATTTTTTGTGTCGTTTCTAGTAAATAGGTATCCGAAGCCGTCACATCTGCAATCCGTACCCAAGCATAATCTCCGTCATCGTCGAAAAACTTAGGGTCATCAATCGGTCTTGGTGACGCACCTCTTTTTACTTGGCTGAGGTATTTAATATTAATAACGTCCCATTCCCCGGGAACATCCCCCAGCCACTCAACCCCAGAATCCTTATACTCCGGATACGCCTTATACTTAGCCATCAGGAATGTACCTCCTGCAGCAGCTTCATAATCTCGGCACTGACCGCATCCAGATCGGCATCAATCTCTTCGAGCGGGCGCGGAGGCTGATAGACGTAGAAATGGCGGTTAAACGGAATTTCATAACCGACAATCCCTACTTCACCATCCTTCGCATCACGCTTATCGGCGTTGATCCACGCGTCACTCACATGCGGCAGGACTTCAGACTCGAAATAGTTTTCAATCAGGTCGCTGGTGGACACCGCAGGGTTCAGCGGCACGTTTTCGTTATCGCGCAGCTCGCCGTCCTGTTCAAACTCAACAACCTTGCCTTTGTACTCAAACGCGCCGTATAGCGGCTGGGCTGCTTCTTTCAGCACCTTCTTCACCACCGGCTCGGCATCCGGATTTTTCGTGGTGATAGCGTCGATAAACTGCTTGTTCTCTTTCGTATCCAGTTTAACGCCAGCCGCTTTGATGGCCCCTTTCAGGGTCAGCTGGAACTGGTTGAAGTCATTGCTCACCAGCGTTTTGCCACCCGCCTGCGTACCCAGAGCCGTCTGAATCTGCTGTGCCTTTTCCATTAACCCACGCTGCGCCAGCCACAGCTTACTGTCGAGCAGGTCTTTAATCTGCTTCTCTTTCAGCTCGGCAAATTCGGCTTTGATGATGGCGCGCGCTTCGGCTTCCAGTCCGGAGAAATCACCATAAGTATCATCCTGCCATTGGGGCGCGAACTCGTCATACAGACGTTCCATCGGCGCGTTAAACGGCTTCGGCGCAAAGCGCAGTGTCGCAATCGCCTCATCCGTCACCTGAGCGGATAACCGCAGCGGGCGCTCAATGGTCAGGCGGCGATAGCCAAAGTCGGTGCTGTTAAAGATTTTGCTGGCGAAGGTTTTCGGTGCTTCGGTCTTGGCCGTTGCTGGCTGACGACCGCGGCTGGATTTTTGCTCGGCGGCTTTTTCCAGACCCAGCTCTTCCAGGCTTGTGGCATCCACCACCTTAAAATCGCCGAAGGTTTGGGTGATCAGTTTGATATCGTCATCGCCCATCAGGTTACGCTTGGAACCCAGTGATTTACGCATCTTACCGCACAGGTTGGTGCCATCAATCAGCTGAACTTTGCCTTTACGCTCAGGCGCTTTCTTGTTGGAGAGGATCCAGACGTAGGTGGCAATGCCGGTGTTGTAGAACATGTCCGTTGGTAGCGCGACGATACCTTCCAACAAATCGGCCTCCAGAATATAGCGACGGATTTCACTCTCACCGCTGCCCGCACCACCGGTAAACAGTGGGGAACCGTTAAGGATAATCCCGATACGCCCGCCGTTGCTCACGGTGCCATCCACATTGTGGTTGTCGCGCATTTTGCTGATCAGGTGCATCAGGAACAGCAGCGAGCCGTCGGATACACGCGGCAGGCCCGGGCCAAAGCGACCGTTAAAGCCTTTCTGCGTATGTTCGTCGTTAATCTCGCCCTCAATCTTCTTCCAGTCCACGCCAAACGGTGGGTTAGAGAGCATGTAATCGAACTGATCCTGCGGCAGCTGATCGTTAGAGAGGGTGTTACCCAGCTTAATGCGGCTGACATCCTGACCTTTGATCAGCATGTCGGCTTTACAGATAGCGTAGGATTCAGGGTTCAGCTCCTGGCCAAAGGCGCGCATCACCGCGTTAGGGTTCAGCTCGTGCACATATTCCATGCCTGAAGAGAGGAAGCCGCCGGTCCCGGCCGTCGGATCGTAAATGGTGCGGATGATACCTGGCTGCGTCAGGGCTTCATCATCTTCCATAAACACCAGCGACGTGGTCAGACGCACGATATCGCGGGGGGTGAAGTGCTCACCGGCGGTCTCGTTGGAGCTTTCCGCGAAACGACGGATAAGCTCTTCAAACACCAGGCCCATTTCATAGTTGGAAATCGCTTTCGGGCTCAAATCGGTGGTGGCGAATTTCTTCACCACTTTAAACAGCAGGTTGGCATCTTCCAGCAAGCCGACAAACTCGCTGAATTTGAAGTGTTCGAAGATCTCACGGGCATCCGGGGAGAACGCCTGTACGTAGCTTTCCAGGTTGGCTTTGATGTCGTTCTGCCCCATCTTGCCCAGATCCATCTTCGAGGTGTTGAAGAAGGAAAGCTCGCTGGCGCGCAGCAGAAACTTCTCTTTGGCATCTTCCGGCAGTGTGCTGGTTTTTAATTCATCATATTTCGCCACCACCGCATCTTTGGTTTCCGCCAACACACACTCAAGACGACGCAGCAGCGTGAAGGGCAGGATCACGCGCCCGTACTGAGACTGTTTGAAATCACCGCGCAGCAGATCGGCCACCGACCAGATAAACGCAGCCGTTTGAGAAAAGTTAGTATTAGTCATGAAGCCCTCGAAAGAGATTGCGGCCATGGAGTAAAGTGCTCCGGCAAAAAATCGTTTTGGAACGTAGTACGCAAAATAATACCTGCTACAGGGACTATCGCAACCGGAAAGGGATAAAGAAATGACCAGTATCAGGAGGACAATTCCTATCCTCATTTATTGCATCAGAGATATGACAAACAGCATATTAAAAATTGAGAATACCCGTTCAGTAGCCGTCGATATGTAAAGTGGCACGCCATGTTTAGTGATACAAACAATTCTTGCGATCCCACTCGCATCATGGACAATGTTTAACCATGATGAATTTATACGACAAAATCAATTGTCTCATTTAAGTTACGGGATGGGGAATGGACAGTAATACTCAGGGATTCACTTCATATTGGCGTAATACCTTAGCAGATGCCGAGTCTGGAAAAGGGGCATTTGAGCGTAGAGAGGATGAATCATTTACGAAATGGACGAACGTCGATAGGGGGAGGTTGGGTGAAGATATTGTGGAATTATTCTTCAATGGTGAAGACACCCAGGTCAAGACCGTCGAGGTGCTGCTACGGCCAGAGGTATGGATCCGCCTGTTAAAGCATGGCAAGGCGCGGACTGCTGGTGCTCCTGATATTGTTACACCTTTGGTTACCGCTGCACTACTCAACCGCGAAGGCTTTTTATTCCCCACATCACCAGCCACCATTCCCCGTGACCTGCTCGAACCGCTCCCCAAAGGTACCTTTTCTATTGGTGAGATGGCGGAATATGACAAGTACAGAACCACGCATGATTCAATCACTTTTGGTCCCGGTAATGAGGATGAGCTACGTGAGGAGACTGATGAACAACGAGTGGAACGATATGCTCGTTATCAGCAGTGGTGGCAAAAGTACCTTAAAGATTCAGAGGAACTTTTAAAGCATGTTGCTGGCAAATGGCTCGCATCACCTGAGCAATATGAACCAGCTGGCTATGGCTACATTATTAAAGCCAACCAGCCTGGAGGGGGCAGCATCCATATCCTGCCTATGTACGATCATTTGCTGACGTGCAAAAAAGAGGTGCCATTGCTGGCGCGCTTTGCCTCGAAAGAGAAGTCTCCTGTTGAGCCGCTCCTCGCCAGTAATGCCATGTTTAGTGAGCGTCTGGGACACTCCGGTGATAAGTTTCCGCTGGCTGTCGCGCAGCGCGATGCCCTGAGCCATTACCTCACTCAACAGCCCGGGGATATTCTTGCCGTAAATGGTCCTCCGGGTACCGGGAAAACTACTCTGGTTCTCTCCATCATCGCTACTGAGTGGGCGAGAGCAGCTTTAAACAAAACTGAACCACCGGTGGTGGTTGCGACATCAACCAATAATCAGGCCGTTACCAACATTATCGAGGCCTTCGGCAAAGATTTTTCTATCGGTACCGGGCCTATGGCCGGGCGTTGGTTACCAGATGTAAAAAGCTTTGGCGCTTACTTCCCGTCTTCGGGACGAAGAGCCGAGGCGGTAAAAAAATACCAGACGGAAGCCTTTTTTAACGGTGTTGAATCCCTTGAATATGTTGAAGATGCCCGGTGCTTCTTCCTTGAAAAGGCAAGGGCAGCTTTTCCGAATGAGGAATGTCATTCACCTGAACAGGTTGTGGATCTCCTGCATCAGCGTTTGGTTGAACTCTCTGCAGAGCTTGAGCAAATCGAGCCTGCATGGGATGACCTGAACGCAATCCGTCAGGAGCGGCATGCCGTCAGTGACGATCTCGAACAGTATATTCAGGATAAGAGAACGTTACTGCTTAATAGCACAAATGAAATCTCGCTATTAACGCAGGGCAAAAAACAGTGGGAACAATATCGAGCCGGAGAGTCGATCATGTTCACTCTCTTCTCCTGGCTTCCCGCCGTTCGTACTAAGCGTCACTATCAAATGAAGCTGTTTTTGGAGGCTACGTTTGGCGAAAGAATGACAGCATTCCAGGGATCTCAGCCTGATGGAATTGATGCCTTTATCGATGGATTGATTGAGCAAGCTCATAAAGAACAGGCCGGGTACCAACAGCAAATTGATCACGCTGAGGACATTTCCCGACGTGAAAGTGAAGCAGTCATCCGTTGGTGCGAGATAACCCATTCGCTGGGTTATGCAGGCGAGACAGAGCTGAATCTGAGCGAAGCCGATGAGCTTGCCGATACACAGCTCCGTTTCCCAGCGTTTTTGCTGGCGACGCATTACTGGGAAGGTCGGTGGCTGATGGATATGGCGAATATCGATAACCTTCAAGAAGAAAAAGGTCGCAAAGGGGCGAAGACTATTAAAGCCCGCTGGCTGCGAAGAATGAAGCTCACCCCTTGTGTCGTCATGACCTCCTTTATGCTTCCTCATCATATGCTTATCAGAGAACATGTTAGCGGTAAGAAGTATGATAATGGTTATTTATATAACTTCGCCGATTTGTTGATCGTCGATGAAGCGGGGCAGGTGCTTCCTGAGGTTGCTGCAGCTTCTTTCGCACTGGCGAAGAAAGCTCTGGTAATTGGCGACACAGAACAGATTGCGCCTATCTGGAACAGCCTGCCTTGTATTGATATTGGCAATATGGTTGAGGAGCATATCCTTCCAGAAGGTTCTCAGGAAGAACTTACTGAAGCTTATGCTTTGGTGTGTGAATCAGGAAAGAGCGCTGCATCCGGCAGCGTTATGAAGGTTGCACAGTTTAACTCGCGCTACCAGTACGATCCGGATTTGGCGCGGGGGATGTATCTGTACGAACACCGTCGCTGCTTCGATAACATCATTGGCTACTGTAACACCCTTAGTTATCACGGTAAGTTGCAGCCCAAACGAGGGGAAGAAAAAGGGACTATATTCCCTGCAATGGGCTATCTGCATATAGATGGTAAGGGTATGCAGGCCAATGGTGGAAGTCGTTATAACGACTTTGAAGCGAAGACGATTGCTGCATGGCTTGCAGCGCACAAAGAAGAGATTGAGCATCACTACAATAAACCGTTACATGAATTAGTTGGCATTGTGACCCCATTTTCGGCGCAGGTCAGTGCGATTAAATCGTCATTACGTAAGCTGGATATCAATTGTAGTGGCGATGAAAATTCGCTGACAGTGGGCACGGTTCATTCATTGCAGGGGGCGGAACGGGCAATTGTGCTGTTCTCTCCTGTGTATTCGAAACATGAAGATGGCGGATTTATTGATAGAGACAGCAGCATGCTGAACGTTGCCGTTTCACGTGCTAAAGATAGCTTTTTGGTCTTTGGCGATATGGACCTGTTTGAGATTCAGCCCGCTTCTTCGCCGAGAGGGTTGCTTTCAAAATACCTGTTTGCATCCGATAATAATGCACTTCAGTTTGAGTATAAAGAACGCCAGGATCTTAATACAGCGCAAACACAGATCTCTACCTTGCACGGTGTTGAGGAGCATGATGTTTTCCTGAATCAGACTTTTGATGCTATTGGTAAAAGTATTACTATTGTTTCCCCTTGGCTGACCTGGGAAAAATTGGAACAAACCGGTTTTCTAACATCAATGATCCAGGCTCGTGCTCGTGGTATCGACATTACTGTTGTGACGGATAAAAGCTTTAATACCCAAGACGTCAGTTATGAAAAGCGCAAAGCAAAACAGCAGCGCCTTAATGATGCAGTGGAAAAACTAAATGCGCTGGGCATTGTGACTATGTTGGTCAACCGTGTTCACAGTAAAATCGTGATTGGTGATGAAGGGCTGCTGTGCATAGGATCGTTCAACTGGTTTAGCGCTACGCGTGATGAGAAGTACAAACGATACGATACGTCGATGGTATACCGTGGCGAAAGCTTACAAGCGGAAATTAAAACGATTTATTCCAGCCTGGAACAGCGGAAGTTATAGGGGGCTTAAAGCAATGCAGGTATCGAATGTGTTGAATTAATTTAGCGCTACTCAAGGAGGTATAGCTTCAAGATACTATGCCTCCAAACCATGCGGTTGCATTTGGATGGCTTGTTTGGCGAGGGTGGTTTAAATCATCAGATAAACTTATAAAAGGCCACTTTTTTGAATGGCCTTTAGTCTAAGGGGAATTTATGCCGTTGCCCTGTGGTTCCAGGAATCTTTGTAAATGATATTCCCATCGCAATGTTTCCAGGTGATGGCCTCATACCTTAACTGAATCGTCTCGCTGTGCGTACCTGTACCAAAATCAGGAAATAAGTTGGGGGTAATTCCGGTTACTTTTACATTCTCTAATGTAATATTAAAATATTCGCTTTCAACACCTGCATCAAGGATCTGATACATCTTTATGGTTGCCGACTTTAATGTTTGGTTCTCACTCAGCGCTTTGTATAAAAGGGGCGTTGTTTTATCAAAGTCTTTCTGTACCGTAATAGGCGTATGTACTCTGGTTCCTGTTAATCTCCCGGTGTTTCCATCCACAGGAATGGATAGGTGGTGCGTTACCGCTTTTAATTCAATAGCGCCAATACGCCCTGTAACGAGAGAACTACCCGTTATAGGGGAGCCGTTTGTATCGGTTAGCCAAAGATATGCTGGATTTGACATGATTATTCCTTATCTCTATTTATAAATGAAGGTAAACAAAACATTATAATGACCCATAAAAACAGACCAATCATCTTAACCGGCCACGGGTCAAGTAAGGCTATGCAAACAATAGCGCCTATAATTAGTAGCGGGCCTGATAGTAAATTAAAAGCACCGCTTAATACTCCGATCTTTGTTCCCAGAAATCTATTCAACGCAATGGCGATGATATAAGCGCTGCCGATTGTAATCGTTACTGCGATTATTTTATTCTGCCAGTTATTAAACTCAGTCAAGCAAATAAAGCATGTGGTAATAATATAGGTGCAGAGAACTATATCGACGAGTGGCGTGATAATTTTTTTCATATTACCCAGCCTTAGCATTCGTATTTAAATGTTCTTCAACTCTTTTCATAATCTTGTCGAACACGGGTTTGCCCTCGGTGTATCCTGCATGGATGGCATCCACAAAAGGTTGTACCGCATCGGCAAATAAGAAATAAAGCAGATCATAATCGCGGGGTCTTAATAACGAGTATACCTCGGGCGCTTCATTTCTGAGTTTATCAGAGGTCCTGATGGAACGCTCTGCCATTCCACCAAACAAGAGGATAGTACTTAAAAAGGCTATTGGATTCCCTTTCCCCTTAAATACTACATAAGTAAATGACGTTTTTTCTATAACGGCTTTAGCGATGTTCGATGCGATAATATTCGTAGAGATTCTACCCACGATAGAGGTAACTACACTTCTGTATATTCTATCTTGTTCTGATTCGGATAGATATTTATTAAATAACTGAAAGATTAATTTAACTGCATTAACGATATTTTCATAGTTAAGGATGTCGTGTCTTATCGCGGTCATCATACGGATTCTTTCTGTTTCACGTTCATATCTTGTATCCGTATCAAAGATACCGTAAATCAGATAACCATAATCTAAAGGAACAGATAATCCACCATTGATAAGCCCCGTAACTGTATCAGGAGAGATAATGATGTTATATAACTTCCGCGCTATCCCTTCTATGTCTGCCATATAGCTATCCTATGTTTAAATAAATGACTGAGGATGTACATCATTTTTGCAAGAAATAATCGATGGTAATTTACAAGAGAATAAGTAACTTGATAAGTGTTACTATAACCTAATTGTTACAAATTGTATTGCAAAATGATTTTGAACCATTGATTTAAATAAGGCTTAAAACAGCATAGTATATCACTTTACGGTTGATTATTATGATGAATTATCTTGGTGTGAGATGTATTAATTTAATAAATAATAAAGCGCATATAAGTATTCGATAAGTGATTGGATACGCAAAAAATTTGGATGTTAAAATTATTGGTTTATATGTATTTGCTCTGACTTGTTCATGGCAGAAACGAGTTATGACTCATGAACAGGCGGTTTATGTGAACACATCGACAGCATCATGTTGTGCCGTCGATATCCTTCACGAGCAAACATTGACGGATTCACCAGAGTGATATCCGCTTCCGGCGTGAGAGCGGGGGCTACAGCCGATTCTTTGAAAATAAATAAAAGCAGGGCTAATACCAATCGTTTCATTACGTCCTGCCGCGAACTACGGCGGGGGAATAGCGATTGGTTTGCATTATGGAGTGACGACCGCGGAATTGACGATGAGACGTGGGTAGAGGATGTGAAACGTGGTAACTTCCGTTTGCATCCGGGTACGGTTTCCGAGGGTTGTATTACTATCGCCCATAATTCTGATTTTGCCATGATCCGGAATGCGCTTATGAATACTTCGTTAGTACAGGTTCCCTGCATGCGTTCCCTGATGGCTCGCGGTTGGGTGGAGGTTGTTGCCAGTGGCTCTAATAACGCTTGCCCGTAAAATAAGTAAGATCATTTATTTTATATTGCTGTTTTTGGTTCTGGGACGTGCACTTCCAAGGCCGGAAATCTATCTCGATTATGATATCGCAAGGGATATTTGCCACTTCTTGTTCGGGAGTGTGAACGCCGATACAATATATGATACTTTCTTTTATATCACTCTAATGACAGTGCTTTCACTTTCTGGGGTGCTTTACATAGCGACGATAAAACTGTTCAAGATAATAAGGCGAGGGTGAAGTTTTATTCCATCAATATTCCCAGGTTATCAGGCTGAATATCAGTGAGAAATATGTAATCTATGCTCGTTTTCGTCTTCATGTTTTCCTGTTGAAATATCATGTGGTTTTATAATGACAGTGCCTTTCTAGGTATGGATCAGAAATCCTGCAAGCTAGTGTTTATTGTGGTGCGGTGTATGTTATTCTATCCGTTTCGCTTTTGGCTGCAAGCAGGAAAACTCTTTATACCGGCAGTAATAGTTTTGTTCTGTGAATAAAAACCTGCAAATGATGCCTGATATTTTGAACAAAATGATGCATCATACAGATTTCTCTTATGATAAAACCCAGCCTCTGTCGCTAAAACTACGCATAGCTTTTAGTTGAAACGGTAATGGTATTTATATATTCTGAAAATAAGTTGGTTAATTTGCGTAGTTTGCTACACAACCAGTACTATATCCATAAATTATTAAATGGCGTGGGTAGTTTATGGCTCTGCATGGTAAATTTGTCATTAACGACATGTATTATTCTCCATTATCATTCCCCGGCGTTGGTACCTTCCTGGCGTTTTCCGGGAATGGTGCTTACCGTAACCGTGGTGCCTGCGCAATGATACCTAAAGAGGGGCCGGTACCAGCGGGAAAATACTGGATTGTTGACCGTCCGGAAGGGGGGCTCAGATCGCAGGTCAATGCAGGGGTGCGAGATATCTATAACAGTGTAGTTAAGGGTGCTTCATTCAGGCATAGCGAATGGTTTGCCCTGTGGCGGGATGACTGGGGAATCGACGATTACACATGGATTGAGGGGGTTAAGCGAGGCAACTTTCGACTTCATCCTGGCACTTTATCAGAGGGGTGCATCACTCTTCCGCATGATTCAGATTTCGCCATGTTACGTAATGCTCTTCTCAGGACGCAGCAAATAGATGTTCCCTGCATAAGGAAACTGAAGGCATACGGCTCTATTGAGGTGATTGCCAATGGCCAGCCATGTTTTTAATTTACTTATTAAGATAGCGTTGCTCGCGGTGGTGATGATGATTGTTGCGAGAGTTGTTCCGTATAATGGATTAGTTGACTCTATTACGGGTAGTTTTACTTATCAGGGCGCTGACAAGGTTACTCATTTCATTTTGGGGGAGCCTGATTTAGAGGTTTGGCAATCTCTGAGCATCTATATTAGTATACTGATTAATACATTTATCAGCATACCTGCGATGAGTGCCATAATCACGATATATAGTGCTGTGATACATAAATTTAGGTTTACTGATATCCTCAAAACGTTGGGCCATTCCACGTTGCGGCGATTTGCTAAAGTATTCGGCTTTACCTTCTTATTCTGGGTGCTGTTTCGCTTGCTACCTTATCAGTCCGTAATCCCTCAGCAAAAATATTCAAATTTTACGATAGTAGCGATTGTGATCTTTCAGTTGCTTTTAACAATTGTTTGCTATTGGTTTATCACGAAGAAAATCATAACTACAAGGAGTTTGTAAAATGCCCATTCCGGCATACATGTGGCTTAAAGACGATGGCGGCGCAGAAATTAAAGGGTCGGTAGATGTTCAGGATCGTGAGGGAAGCATAGAGATTGTTGGTTTTAGCCACGGCCTGAATATTCCGGTAGATAGCGCCAATGGGAAGATAACGGGTAAGCGCTCTCATTCACCGATGATGATTGAAAAGGAGTTTGATAGCTCCAGCCCGTATCTCTATAAAGCTGTCGCGACGGGGCAAACGCTTAAAAGCGCGGAGATCCGCTGGTATCGTATCAACCACGCAGGGCAGGAAGAATGCTACTTCATCATGCTGATCGAGGGAGTGAAAGTAACAGGCATTAACCCGGGAATGCCGAACGCTAAAATGACAGGGAACTCGCAAATCAACCACATGGAATCAGTTTCCCTTATGTATGACAAAATTACCTGGCGCTATGTTGATGGCAATGTCCAGTATTCGGACGACTGGAACGTGAGAGCGTGATAGGTAAAAGGGGCAAATTATGCCCCTTTTTTGTCATTGACTATGCCGCGCTAATAACCCTGCCTGGACAGATTAAACGTCACTGTTACCGTACAGGTACTGTTGCTATAAACGCTGACACTGATATGTCTCCCTTACTTATCCCGCGTCTCGCCAGCCTCCCAGCTGTAACTCCCATCGGCCGCTAACCTATCGCCCAGCTCCTGATACTCGAACTGATAAAACTCAGCCTGGGTGCCGTACCCGGCGTAGTCTACCGCCGCCAGGCCGACGAACGCCCCGGTAAAGAACCCACCGTAGCTCTGCAATACATAGTCATCGGACAGTACCGCGGCATCCAGCTGAACCGGGATCTCGGTGAAGGTCACGCCATCGAAGCTATATTCATAGCTGTAGGTCTGCTTGCGGACCTTGGTCCGAAACCAGACGTATTCCACGCCGTCCGGCACCTTGATGGCGTTATCTTTCAGGTACGACGTGTATTTTCCGCGGTTATTTTCGCCGACTTCGATGACCTTGCCGTTAATTTCATTCCAGGTCAGGAAGACAAAGCTCCAGTGGCGGTCGTTATAGTAATTCGTTAATCCGGCCATCTGCTGGTAGCTGAAGGGCTCGAATTTCACCTTCACCGCGGCGTCAAAATAGAAGGCCTGCCAGCGGCGGGCAATCAGCGACAGGTCATGCGTATTGGCTAACGAACCCTGGCCGATTAAGGTTAATTTGCCGTCGCCGGTGGTGCCCATTTTGGCCGTAAACGGCACTCGCAGGGTATTCCAGTTCGGGTCGAGCGCTGGCGACGTAAAATCATCCTGTTGGCTATTATCGCTGGCGCTTTCGGTGAAGATGGCGTCTTTCGGCCCTTCGACGAAGGTTTTCCCGCCGTGACCGCCTTCAATACGCGGCCAGCCCTCGTCGTCCCAGTATACTTTCTGGATCGCGGTTTCCCGGCCGAGAGTTGACCAGCCGCGCGGGTCGTAGATGGATTCCCCTGGGCGATTCCACGGCCGGGCGCAGAGCGAGGCGTAATACCATTCGCCTTCCGGGGTGGAGACCAGCGCGCCATGGCCCTGTTTCTGGATGTAGCTGTCCGGGGTATCGACATTGGTTAAGAACACGTCGCCCGGCTCGGTTTCGAAGCTGTCGGCCTCGAGGGTTTTCGACCGAGCCACCACCTCCTGGTGGGTAAACACGGTGCCGCCCTGGGCGGCAAACAGATAGTAGTAGCCGTTCAGTTTATAGAGGTGCGGCCCCTCGACCAGCGCCACGGCGGTGCCGCGGTAGATGGTGCGCGCGGTTTCCGGCATTAACTTCAGCGTTTTGGTATCCAGCTCCGTTAAGGTAATGCCATCGAAGGGGTGATGGTACTCCCGGTGATCCCAGGTTTGCTGGACGATATATTTCCGGCCATCGTCGTCATGGAACAGCGAGGCGTCAAACCCGACGCCGTTCAGCTTGATCGGGTCGCTCCACGGGCCCCGAATATCCTTCGCCGTGGTCAGGTAGTTGGTCATGTCTTTAAAGGCGCCTTCGGTGATCTTCACATCGGTATACACCAACCAGAATTGCCCATCGGCCCAGGAGAGCGCCGGCGCCCAAATGCCGCCGGAGGAGGGGTTGCCCTTCATGTCCAGCAGGGTGGTGGTGGAGAGCGGCGAAGGCAGCAGGTTCCAGTTTTTCAGGTCTTTGGACTCATGTAAACGCACGCCCGGGAACCACTCAAACGTCGAGTTGGCAATATAGTACGTATCCTCGACGCGAATAATACTGGGGTCGGCATTAAAGCCGCGTAATATCGGGTTTTGAATAAGTGACATTTCATTACACCTTTTAAAATGGAAAGTTAAGGATCGGTCTGATTTATAATTTTTTTAACTACACGCGGATCTCATCCAGCTGACGGTTGATGTCGGTCACATGTTTATCGGAGATCGGATAAACCTGCATGATCACCATCGAAATAGCGGCCAGCGCAATTGGGATCCACACCGCGGTCATAATGATCCCGTCGATGGCGCTGGCGCTCTGCACGGCGCCGCTTTCATTAAATCCATACACCGCCAGCAGCCACAGCGGGATAGCGCCGCCGATGGTGAAGCCGATCTTGAAGAAGAGTCCCATAATGGCATTGATAATGGCGGCATTGCGTTTGCCCGATTTTAATTCGCCGTACGCGATAACTTCCGGTACCAGCGCCCACATAAAGCCGGTGGCGGAGGTTAAGCCCCACTGTTTAATAAAGGTGGCGATGTAGGCCAGCCACAGGGCGTCGTGCATCCCTTCACGGGACCAGACGTAGGTCAGCAGTTCGCCGACGATGAACATGGCGAGGAACAGATGGAAGAAGCCTTTTTTACCAAAGATTTTTTTCAGTTTCGGCCAGAACACCGGGAAGGCGATGCCGGGAATAGACGCGACGAGACCCACGGCGCCCATCCATTCGGAATGGCCGACGACGAACTGGTTGAAGAAGCCGTTAACAGTGTTCATGAAGAACATGAAGGTAAAGGCCAGCATAAAGAACATGCCGAGAATAACCAGCGGGCGGTTATGTCTGAGCTCGTGGAAAAGGTCGGTGGTTTTGACGTTGGCGGTCTGCTCGGCGGTCGCGACCACGCGTTCTTTGGTGCATTTGTAGCAGATAAACAGGGCCACCGCGCCGATGATCATATAGATGGCGTACACGCCGAACCAGGCGTAGTTCGCCGACGGATCGGTATAGTTGCCCAGATTCAGCTCAAGGCCGAAAAAGCCGGTGTCTTTCAGGCTGCGATCTTTCGGCGCCGCCATCTGCACAAACATCGGGAACAGGGTATAGACCAGCAGGTTGGCGCTGTTGGCAAGCATCATGCGGGTACTGGTCAGCTTATCGATCGATTCCGGGTCGCGGGTCAGCGACGCATTCAGCGAGCCATAGGGAATATTGACTAAGGAATAAACCAGGTCCAGCGCCAGATAAATAATAAAGGCGAAAGCCACCGAACCTTTCACCCCAGGAATTGGCGCGAACAGTAATGCCGACAGGATCACTAGCGGCACGCCGGCTCGTAACAGCCAGGGGCGATATTTCCCTGCTTTCGAGGTTCGCTTATCCACATAGGTTCCGACCATCGGATCCCAAAACACATTAATGATACGGACAAAAAGAAAAATAAAGCCTGCCGTTGCCGTGCTGATGGTATTTACCGTCAGCATATGCAAAGCCAGAAAACCCCCAATTGTGCCGAAAACCAGGTTTTGCGCAAAGTCGCCCATGCCATAACCAATTCGTTCTCCACGGGTTAATTTATGATATTCATCATGCCGACTGTGCATTATGTTTTTACTCATTCTAAGCAGACTCCGGTTTGTTTTGTGTAGGTGAAACACTTTCTGACACAGTTGACCTGGAAGAATCTATTACGTTTTTAAATTACGTAATTATGTTTTTTTACTTATGTGATCCTCGAAGCAAAGGCCTGTATCGCCTGCTTTGAACCGTTATCCGCCGCTAATTTTTTTGGGCAGGCAGACATTGCGACAAAACCGGCATTTTAATTTGGTGTGGATACCTGAATTCCCCAGGAAGTGTACGCTATACGCGCGCGAAGCGAGATATTTAAAATAGTTTTATTTGCGAGATGGCTCACATTTGAGCATTTTCTCAATCGCCGAGTGAAATAACGTAATTGAGCAACCGACGATGAGAATACACGATGTGTCACAGTTGTTAATTTTCCTGTTTCTCAATTTCGGAGTTCATCATGCAAACCTATTTCGACCAGGTTGATCGCGTTCGCTTTGCCGGACCCAAAACCGATAATCCGCTGGCGTTTCGCCACTATAATCCGGATGAAATCGTGCTGGGAAAACGCATGGCCGATCATCTGCGTTTTGCCGCCTGTTATTGGCATAATTTCTGCTGGAATGGCGCGGATATGTTTGGCGCCGGCTCGTTTGAGCGTCCCTGGCAGGCCGCGGGCGATGCGCTGGAAATGGCCAAACGCAAAGCGGACGTGGCGTTTGAATTTTTCTACAAGCTCAACGTGCCGTATTACTGCTTCCATGATGTCGACGTCTCGCCAGAAGGCGCGTCGCTGAAAGAGTATTTGCATAATTTCGCCATCATGACCGAGGTGCTGGCGGAGAAACAGCAGCAAACCGGCGTGAAACTGCTGTGGGGCACCGCCAACTGCTTTACCCACCCGCGCTACGGCGCCGGAGCGGCGACCAACCCCGATCCGGAGGTGTTTGCCTGGGCGGCCACGCAGGTGGTGACCGCCATGAACGCTACCCACCAGCTCGGCGGCGAAAACTATGTTCTGTGGGGCGGCCGCGAAGGTTACGAGTCCCTGCTGAATACCGACCTGCGTCAGGAGCGTGAGCAGATTGGCCGCTTCCTGCAGATGGTGGTGGAGCACAAGCATAAGATTGGCTTTGGCGGCGCGCTGCTTATCGAGCCGAAACCGCAGGAGCCCACTAAGCATCAGTACGATTACGATGTCGCGACGGTATATGGCTTCCTGAAGCAGTTTGGTCTGGAAAATGAGATCAAGGTGAACATTGAAGCCAACCACGCCACTCTGGCGGGGCACTCTTTCCACCATGAAATCGCCAGCGCCATCGCGCTGGGCATTTTCGGCTCCGTTGATGCCAACCGCGGCGATGCGCAGCTCGGCTGGGATACCGATCAGTTCCCGAACAGCGTGGAAGAAAATACCCTGGTGATGTATGAGATCCTCAAAGCCGGGGGATTCACCACCGGCGGCCTGAACTTTGACGCCAAAGTTCGCCGGCAGAGCACCGACAAATACGACATGTTCTATGGCCATATTGGCGCCATGGACGTGATGGCGCTGTCCCTCAAGCTGGCCGCGCGCATGATTGAGGATGGCAAGCTCGATCAGGGTCTGACAAAACGCTATGCCGGCTGGCAGGGCGAGCTGGGGCAGAAAATTATGAGCGGGCAGATGTCGCTGGATAATATTGCCCGATACGCTGAGCAGCATAATCTGAATCCGCAGCCTCAGAGCGGGCGTCAGGAATTACTCGAAAATCTCGTCAATACCTATATCTTTGGTTAATTTTTGCTGACATGCCCCTGCGGGGGCATGTATTCCGCCGTCTATCCGCTGCCGGGAAATAGCGTTTATTGGTTCGTGCTGTGTTTTTTTTGTCAGTGGCGAAAGGCCACCTGTTTAATATCAGCGAAGGAGGAAGGGTAACGATAATTGTGTAACGCCTCTGTGACCGTACAAAATAAAAAATAACTTGTTCTGATGATAGCGACATATTCTGTCAGCTCAGAATAGGCTGGTTATTGTCTGAATAAAATTAACCTATATTGAGAAACTCATGACAATGATAAAAAAACTTCCATTAACCATGGCGGTTATCGCCACGTTTTTTCCGCTTACCTCTGTAATGGCGCAAGAATTTACTCAGGAACAGATCGACGCCATCGTCGCCAAAGCCGTTGATAAAGCGCTGGCCGACCGCCAGGCAAAAATCGACGCCGCGGCCAACAAAAAGGTCGACGTGATTACTAACCCGGAAACCACCGCCGCCTCGCCGGATATGGCCATTCCGTTCGGCCTCAAGTTCAGCGGCTATGCCCGCTATGGCGCCCACTTCCAGACCGGCGACCAGAAATATGTCGGCGTCGACGGCTCCTATAACGGCGCCTCGGCGATCGGCCGTCTGGGCAACGAAAGCAACGGCGGCGAATTCCAGATCAGCAAGGCCTTCAAAAGCGCGCAGGGGGCTATCTGGGATCTTAACGTGATGTTCGACCACTGGAGCGACGAAGTTAACCTGAAGAAGGCCTACGTCGGGGTCACCAACGTGCTGGAATCCAACCCCAACGCCTATATCTGGGCCGGCCGCGACTTCCACCAGCGTCCGCAACAGGGGATCAACGACTACTTCTGGATGAACCACGACGGCCAGGGCGCCGGGGTGAAGAACTTTGATATCGGCGGCGTGCAGTTCGACGTGGCGGCGGTCTCGCAGGTGAAATCCTGTAGTCCGGAAGTGATGGCCGACGAGACCAACCCGTCGCGTATCACCTGTACCGGCAGCTCCGACACCGGCGACAACGGCCACTACGCGCTGACCACCAAAACCCACAACATCAAGGCCGGGCCGATCGACGTCGAGGTGTACGCTAACTACGGTTTTGACTCAAAGGCGGTGGACAGCGACGCGCGCCTCGAAGCCTGGCAGGGCGGCCTGGTGCTGAGCCACACCAACGACAGCGGGGTAAACAAGGTGATCCTGCGCTACTCCGACAACTCGGATAACAGCGTCTACAACAAAACCGACGACCTGACCACGGTCTACGCCAGCTTCGAGGGCAGCCATAAGTTCACCCAGCAGGCGCAGGTGGAATATCTGCTGGCCTTCCACGACTACGACAACGGCAAGGACAACACCGACAACCGTAAAAACTACGGCGCCATCGTCCGGCCGATGTACTTCTGGAACGACGTGCACTCCACCTGGCTGGAAGCGGGCTACCAGCGCGTGGATTACGACCAGGGCGGGGATAACCACGGCTGGAAGCTGACGCTGTCGCAGAACATCGCCATCGGCATGGGGCCGGAGTTCCGCCCGATGCTGCGCTTCTACGTGACCGGCGGCCAGGTGGACAACGAGCACACCGCGAAGGTGAACGGCACCCAGGACCAGCAGCTGGATTCGCTGAACGTCGGCGGGATGTTTGAGGCGTGGTTCTGATGCGATAGCGTTGCCGAAGGAGCGTTCCCGGCTGGCGCTACGCTTAGCCGGGCTACAACTGGTGCGCTCCATTTATGCCGGATGGCGGCATACATGCCTTATCCGGCCTACGCTCCTACCTGCGGGCTCCCCCCCAGGACCGGCAAGCGCAGCGCCGCCGGGCGGTCAGGCTCCATACCTGCGGTAGTGCCGGATGGCGGCATAAATGCCTTATCCGGCCTACGTTCCTTCCTGCGGGCTCCCCCCCAGGACCGGCAAGCGCAGCGCCGCCGGGCAGTCAGACCCGTGCCCTGGTGGCGTCATCAATTCTTTATCTCTGGCTTAATCGGCGGGCGATACGCTCAAGCTTCATCATCAACAGCAGCGTGACGCCCACCAGCACAATGGTCAGCGCCGAGCCATCGGCGATATTGCCGCGATCGGTGAGGCTGAAAATGGTCACCGGCAGCGTCGTCCAGCCCGGCGGATAGATCATCACCGTCGCCCCTAGCTCTCCCATCGACAACGACAGGCTCAGCGCCAGCGCCGAGATCATCCACGGCGTCATCAGCGGCAGTGTCACATGGCGCAGGCGATACCACGGCGAAGCGCCCAGGCTGGAGGCGACGTTTTCAATATCAGCGGAAATACGCGCCAGCCCGGTCGTTACGTTGCTGAAGGTAAAGGCGGAGATCAGCACGAAGTGCGCCGCCAGAACGATAAAGAAGGTGCCGTTCATCTGCAGCGGCCCCTGGCTGAACGCCACCAGAATGCCCAGCCCGACGGAAACCGAGGGGATGGCGCTGGGCAGATAAAACGCCAGGCCAAGATATTTCTGTAGCGTCGCGCCATACTGGCGCAGCGCCAGCGCCGCCCACATCCCGCACAGCAGCGCCAACAGGCTGGCGCAGAAGCCCACCATCAGGCTCGAAAACAGCGAATCCCACGCCGCGCCGCGAAAGGCGTTAACAAAGTGGGCAAAGGTAAAGCCGGTGGGCAGCAGGCCGTTCCATTGTTTACTCAGGCTGGAGAGTAAAATCACCGCCAGCGGCAGCAGGAAAACGCCGGCAAAAAGCGTCACCGCCAGCGCGCCCGCCGCCGCGCGGCCTTTACGCGACCAAATCAACATCGTTAACTCCTTACACCAGTGCGCGCCGCCGCCAGCCGATAGAGCATAAACAGCCCCAGCGACAGCAGAATATTGATCAGCGCAATCATGCAGGCCACGCTGTAATCCGACTCCAGAATCGCCTTGCTGTAGACCATCATCGGTAGGGTATTGACCCCTTTGGCGCCAATAAACAGCACGATCCCGAACTCGTTAGTGGTCAATAGCAGGCACAGGCTGCCGCCCGCCATCAGCGCCGGGAGCGCTGCCGGGAAGATAACCTGGGTAATCACCCATAACGGATGAGCGCCGAGAATACTCGCCGCTTCCAGCTGGCTCTTATCTATCTGCCGCAGTCCCGCCATCAACGGACGCATCACTAGCGGCGTAAAGACGGTAATCTCCGCCAGAATCACGCCGTTAATCGAATAGAGGAAGTCTACCGGCGGCAGTTCAAAAGCAAACAGCGCCATCAGGGTGCCGTTGAGCAGCCCCGCCGAGCCGTAAATAAAGGTGAATGCGAGAGTGATAAGAAAGGTCGGCAGCGCAATAAAAGTATCAATGACCCGGCCCACCAGTTGGCTGCCGGGGAACGGAATAAACACCAGAATCAGCGCCAGCACGCTGCCGAGCACCAGACAGCCAAGGGTGGCGAACACCGCAATCTGTAAGGTATTGAGCAGCGCGCCAATAAAGCGTTTTGAGTCAATCACCTGCCAGAAGGTCTCGAGGCTCAGGTTGCCGCTGGCGTCGCGCAGCGCCTGTTCGGCGATCAGCAGTAGCGGATAGAAAAACAGCGTCGCCAGCACCAGCAGCGGCAATGCCAGCCACAGGTAAGGCCGTAAGTTTCGCGCCGGACGCGCAAGCGTGAGGGTTTGCGCCATCATTGCACCTCGATCAGAACCGCATCGCCAGGTTCGAAGTAGAGCGCCAGCTTGTCCCCCGCGCGCGGCAGCGGGTTCACGTGGGTCATGACGATCCGCACCGCTTCGCCGGCAACATCGCACAGCAGATGCGTCAGATCGCCCTGCCAGTGTACCGAGGTCAGGGTAGCATTGAGACGATTACTGGTTGCCGATCGCGGCGCCAGGCTCATGTGCTGCGGGCGAATGCATAACAGCTTGTTGTTGCCATGCAGGCCGCCCCGGCTGAAGGCGTTAATCAGGCCGCCGCCGCAGCTCACGCTAACCAGCCCCGGCTCGGGGCTGTCTTTCAGCGCCGTCGCCTGCAGGATATTGGCGCGGCCGAGGAATTCGGCGCTAAAGCGGTTCGGCGGATAGTGGTACAGCTCGTGCGTTTCACCGTGGGCGATCAGCGACCCGTCTTTCATGATGCCGATTTTGTCCGCCAGGGTCAGCGCTTCGGTCTGATCGTGGGTGACGTAGAGAATGGTCAGTTCCGGCAGTTCGCGATGCAGACGGGCAATCTCTTCCACCATGTTATGACGAATTTGCGCATCCAGCGCCGACAGCGGTTCATCAAGCAACAGCACCCGAGGACGCACGGCAATCGCGCGGGCTATCGCCACGCGCTGCTGCTGGCCGCCGGAAAGCTGATGCGGGTAGCGGGTGGCGTAATCCGCCATGCCGACGATTTTTAAGGCTTCAGTCACCCGCTCGGCGATAAGCCCCCTGGGCTGCTTTTGCGCCCGCAGGCCGAAAGCAACGTTATCTTCCACCTTCATATGCGGGAACAGCGCGTAGTTCTGCACCACCATCGCCAGCCCGCGTTTGTACGGCGGCAACTGGGTGACGTCAGTATCGCCGATCAGGATCCGCCCGCCAGCCGGTTGCACAAAACCGGCAATCGCCCGCAGCACCGTGGTTTTCCCGGAACCGGAAGGGCCAATCAGCGCCAGCACCTCACCGGGCTCAATGGTCAATGACAGCGGTTTTAAGACCACGTTGCCGTGGTATGAAACGCGCAGCGAGTCCAGGGTGATCCCGGACGTCCCCGCCAGCGACGGGGAAGAAGTGACGGTGGTTTTCATCAACATCAGGCTTACTCGCTATCGGTCACTTTATGCCAGCGGGCAATGTCAGCCGACAGCGATACCGCGACATCGTCCCAGTTCGGCTCCCAGCTCTTCACGCCGTCGAGCGCCGCTTTCGCCGCCTTAAAGTTAGCATCATCCGGCGCCACATCGCTGCGTACCGGCAGGCCCCAGGAGCGCGCGCTGACGCTGGATTGCGCCGGTTTATCCAGCAGGAAATTGATCAGCTTCTTGCCGTTTTCGCTGTTCGGTCCGTTCTGTACCAACCCGATGGTGTAGGGCAGCGCCAGCGCGCTGCGCTCGCCTTTGTCATCCGCCGGCCAGAAAATTTTAACGTTCGGGTTACGCGCCATCTGCGACAGGTTCATCTGCAGATCGCCGTTGGCGACGTACAGCTCGCCTTTGTTGACCAGCGCCGTCAGCTTACCGGTCGAGGCCGATGGGCCAACGTTATTGGCCTGCAGCTTGCCCAGATACTCGAAGCCGGCGTCTTTACCGCCGAGGCTGTGGAACGCCTGCAGCATCACCGCGGTACCGTCGCCCGCCTGACCCGGCGTGGAGTACTGCAACTTGTTCTTGTAGCGGCTATCCAGCAGATCCTGCCAGCTGGCCGGCGCGGTTTTCAGCAACTGGCTGTTATAGATGAAGGTCAGATAGTTGTTCACCAGCGGCGCGTAACGGTCGTTAGCGCCGGGGATCTGCGCGCTTCCCTGCGGGGTAAAGGTTGCCAGCAATTGCTCTTTCGCGGCGCGCTGGATAAACGGCGGCACCGTGACCAGCACATCAGCCTGCGGATTGGTGCGCTCCTTGGCCAGACGCTCGACGATCGCGCCGGAGCCGCCTTCCACATACTGCACTTTAATGCCCGTCGCTTTGGTGAAGGCAGCAAACTGGCTCTGATACCAGCTGTTATCGCCGTCATGCAGGCCGTCGGCGGAGTAAACCGTGACGACGCCGTCCGCCCAAACCGGAGAGCTGGTCAGCGCGAACAGGGACAGCAGAGCAAGTCGGGAGAGTTTCATCGTGTAAGCCTCATCGCAGTTAGTTATTCTGGTGTAGACCAGATTTGCCTTCACGCTACCGATGGTTTATGACAAAACGATGAAAGAAGTGTGTCGAAGGAGTTAAAACGAGCGGGATGCGTAGCCCCGGTAAGCGCTAGCGCCACCGGGGAGATCAAAAAATTTAACTAATAAAATCAATGGGTATCGACTTCGATCCGCAGGCTGTCATGCCGCCAGTATTCAATATCATAATCGAGAATACGCCCATGCTGATCGTAATTCAGCCGGCGTAACAGCAGCGCCGGGCGCCCCTCCATCACCCCCAGCGCCTCGGCGGCCTGCGGCGGCATTGAGGTGGGATAAAACGACAGATGCATACTGGTATAGATCAGGTCGTAGTGAGTTTGATAAATCTCGGTCAGACTGCCGTTGAGATCGTGGCGCAGCAGCTCAGGCACCCGCGCGGGCAGACAGTGGTTTTCGCAGTAGCACACCGGCCGGCCGTCGGCATAGCGCAGCCGGGTCAGCAGGTAGACCTGATCGAAGGGCTGCAGCGCCAGCGGCGCCATTACGTCCAGCGGCACGGCAGCCAGGCGGCCATCAAGCAGCACCGTTTTCGGTTCGCGCCCCTGCTCGAGACACAGCTTGTGGAAGTTGGTATTTTGCGTCGGATCCAGCCATAGACGCTCCGGCGTCACGAACCAGCCGCGACGGTCGGCGCGGTAAATCACGCCGCTGGCCTCCAGCTGCGCCAGGCTCTCACGCACCGTAATCCGGGTCGTGTTGAACAGCGCGCACAGCTCGCGCTCGGAAGGCAGCTTGTCGCCGCTTTTGAGGGCGCCGTTTTGAATACGCGCCTGCAGCTGCGCCTTAATCATCAGATATTGCGGCATCTCGCCAGAGGGTGATTTCATGTTTACTCACTGCCACTTTTCGTGCGCTCATTATACATAGCCAGATGAATTTTTTGTTGCAGCGCCACATTTCCTTTGACCCTTTCCCGGCTTTGTCTCCATGATAACTATAAATCTGGTATAGACCAAATGGTGAGACAAATGACTTCACGAAATTACCTGCTGCTGACCCCCGGCCCGTTAACCACCTCCCGTACGGTGAAAGAGGCGATGTTGTTCGATAGCTGCACCTGGGATGATGATTACAATCTCGGCGTGGTACAGACCATTCGCCAGCAGCTGGTGCAGTTGGCTACCCCGGCCGACGGTTATACCGCAGTGCTGCTGCAGGGTAGCGGCAGCTACGCGGTCGAAGCGGTGCTCGGCAGCGTCATCGGCGAACAAGGCAAAGTGCTAATCGTCAGCAATGGCGCCTATGGCGCGCGTATGATTGAGATGGCGCAACTGATGGGCATCGCCTGCCACCCTTACGACTGCGGCGAAGTCTCCCGTCCGGACGCGGCGGCGATCGAACAGATCCTGCAGAACGACCCGGCGATCACCCATATCGCGATGGTACACAGCGAAACCACCACCGGTATGCTGAATCCGATCGAAGAGGTGGCCGAACTGGCGAAACGGTACGATAAACGCTATATCGTCGATGCGATGAGCAGCTTCGGCGGCATTCCACTGGATATCGCCGCGCTGAATATTGATTACCTGATAAGCTCCGCCAATAAATGCATTCAGGGCGTGCCGGGCTTTGCCTTCGTGATTGCCCGTGAAGCGGAGCTGGCCGCCTGCAAAGGCCGTTCACGCTCGCTGTCGCTGGATCTGTACGCCCAGTGGCGCTGCATGGAGGACAACCACGGCAAGTGGCGCTTCACCTCGCCGACCCATACCGTGCTGGCCTTCGCCCAGGCGCTGAAAGAGCTGGCGCAGGAGGGCGGCGTCAGCGCTCGCCATCAGCGCTACCGCAACAATCAGCGCCGGCTGGTCGCCGGGATGCGCGCGCTCGGCTTCCGGCCACTGCTCGACGATAGCCTGCACTCGCCGATCATTACCGCCTTTTATTCACCGGATGCGCCGCAGTATCGCTTTCACACCTTCTACCAGAAGCTGAAAGATCAGGGCTTCGTTATCTATCCGGGCAAAGTATCGCAAAGCGACTGCTTCCGCATCGGCAACATTGGCGAAGTCTACGACGCCGATATCACCGCCCTGCTGGCGGCTATCGACAACGCCATGTACTGGAAACAATAAGGAACCGCCATGAACCGTATTAGCGCACTGATCCTTGACTGGGCAGGCACCACCGTAGACTTCGGCTCTTTCGCCCCGACGCAAATCTTCGTCGAGGCCTTCCGCCAGGCCTTCGATATTGAGATCACCCTTGAAGAGGCCCGCGTGCCGATGGGGCTTGGCAAGTGGCAGCACATTGAGGCGCTGGGCAAACTCCCCGCTGTCGATAGCCGCTGGCAGGCCAAATTCGGCCGCGCGATGACGGCCGCGGATATCGATGCGATCTACGCCGCGTTTATGCCGCTGCAAATCGCTAAGGTTGTCGATTTTTCCGCACCGATTGCCGGCGTGGTCGACACCATCGCCACGTTTCGCGCCGAGGGCCTGAAGATCGGCTCCTGCTCGGGCTATCCGCGCCCGGTGATGGAAAAGCTGGTACCGGCCGCCGCCGCCCAGGGCTACGCCCCGGACCACTGGGTCGCCACCGATGACCTTGCCGCCGGCGGTCGTCCGGGCCCGTGGATGGCGCTGCAGAACGTGATTACCCTGGGCATAGACGATGTGGCCCACTGCGTGAAGGTCGACGACGCCGCGCCGGGCATCAGCGAAGGGTTACATGCCGGGATGTGGAGCGTCGGGCTGGCGGTGTCCGGTAACGAATTCGGCGCTACCTGGGAGGAGTACCAGGCGATGTCGAAAGCGGAAATCGCCACCCGCCGCGAGCGGGCGGCAGGCAAACTGTATGCCGCCGGGGCGCATTATGTGGTTGATACCCTGGCGGACCTGCCGGAAGTGATTGCCGACATCAATGCCCGGCTGGCAAAAGGCGAGCGGCCTTAAGCGGGTGAATTCACCTTCACTTTGGCCGCCACCAGCAGGCCGGTAAACAGCATCAATATCCCTGACAACACCAGCGGCGACAGCAGCCCTAAGTGGTCAAGCGCAATGCCGCCGACCGCGGCGCCGCAGGTGTTGGCCAGCTGGATCACCGCCACCTGAATCGACCCGGCTTTTTCCGCCTGATCGGAGAGGGAACGGGTGATCCACGTTGACCACCCCACCGGGATCAGCGCAAACGCGAAGCCCCAGATAATCGCCACCGTCGAGGCGATGATTTTGCTCTCTCCCCACAGCACCAGCGCCACCGCGCAGGCGGTCAGCACCAGCGGCGCGATCGCCAGCGCCGCTTTTACCGAACGCTTGAGCAGCACCGAGGAGAGCGAGGTGCCGATAAAGCTGGCGATACCAAAGCTCAGCAGCACCAGCGTCAGGCCGTCGACGTCAAAACCGGCGAGGGTCATGTAAACCGGGCGAATATAGGTAAAGAAGGCGAACTGTCCGGCAAAGGCCATGAAAATGGCGCACATTCCGGCCATCACCCCCGGACGCTTCAGCAGACCAAACATATTTTGCTGCTGAGAAGCCGATTCACCGGGCAGCGACGGCAGCGCTTTCAGCACCCAGAGCGTACACAGCACGCCCATCACCGCCGCGCCGTTAAAGACGTTGCGCCAGCCGATAAGCCCGCCAAGGAAACTGCCCAATGGGGCAGCAATTACCAGCGCGATCGATACCGCGCCGAAAATAATCGATAGCGCTTTCGGCACCACGCGCATCGGCACCAGCCGCATGGTCAGCGATGCGGACATCGCCCAGAAACCGCCGAGCGCCAGGCCCAGACAGGCGCGCCCCAGTAGTAGCAGGGTGAAGCTATCAGCGAAAGATACCAGCAGGCAGGAAAGGGTCAGCAGCAGCGAAAACAGGATAACCACGTAGCGGCGATCGGTTTTACCTATCACCGTGGTGATAAACAGGCTGGAAAACATCGCGACGAATGCCGTCGTCGTCACCGACTGCCCGGCCATCCCTTCGGAGATGCCTAAATCCAGCGCCATCGGCGTCAGCAGACTGACCGGTAGAAATTCGACGGTAATCAGGCAGGCAACGCAGAAAGCAACCGCGAAGACCGCCGACCAGTTTGGTCGCGCCAGCTCGCGTGCATGGGGTTTGGTTTCATTTGAATGACTCATGAGTGACCTGCGAAGAAAGTGGCGGAAAGCTGCGCAGTGTAACATTTTGTTTGTGACGCATTTAACGTTTTCGCAACTCTCATCGCTTTTCATAAGAGGATGCGTAGCTGCTCGTATGTTTAAAAAAACGTTGCTTGCTATCGCTTTAACAAATCTCAGGAGAATTTAATATAGCACTATGTGCTATACTTTTAACGACAGGATGTCAGCAATGCGTATCTTCAAAACCAAATGGTTCGCCAGAGAGGCTAGCTCTCATGGCATTTCCGACGACGAGCTCTATCAGGCAATTCAATCTGCGCTTCAGGGCAAGGTGGTTGATTTAGGAGGAGGGGTTTATAAAAAGCGACTCAACAAGAATCGCGATCGCGCAATCATCCTTACCAAAAAAGCGCAGAGTATTGGTTTTATACCTTTCTATATGCCAAACAGGATATGGCCAATATCAACCATCGCGAATTAATGGGGATTCGTGAGTTAGCAAAACACTATGCCAATCTCTCTGAAGAGAAAACGACGGCCTTAGTTAAAAGTAAAGAATTAGTGGAGATTTGCGATGACAGCAAAAAATAAATACAAAAGCCCGGCTTTCGAAGCGATCCATAGCGCTGCGTCGGGGCTATTCAGCGTTGGCGCAATCCCACAGGAAACAATGCGCCATTTTGATGAATCATGTCTCGGTAGCGTAGCCGCACTTCAACCCATTGAAATTAAAGCGCTACGTGAACAACTCAATGTTAGCCAACCCGTGTTCGCTCGTTATCTGAATACCAGCGTGTCTACCGTGCAAAAATGGGAGACTGGCGCTAAGCGACCAAGCGGAATGTCATTAAAATTGCTTAGCGTCGTACAAAAACACGGCCTGAAAATCCTACTGTAGTTATCCTGCCGGATGGCGCTTACGCTTATCCGGCCTGCAAGTGACGAGTGCGGAAACCGTAGGCCGGATAAGGCGCAGCCGCCATCCGGCACAAAAAGCGATGAACCCCAGGCCGAATAACTATGAGATCAGTGCAGCCAGTGCACGCCGTCTTCCGGGAGAAACAGGTCGTTATAGCGCTGCTGAAGGTTATGCAAATCGCTCATATCCGGATCCAGCTCGCGCAGAAACCCTTGCGCCAGGCGGATCTGCGCCTCGGTGATCGGCGCCGCTAAACGCGCTTTTTGCATCAGGCGATACCAGTAATGCAGGTTTTTTTCGCTGGCGTCGACAATCGCGACCTGCCAGATGAGCAGCACCTGGGCGGCGTTCTGCAGATGTGCTTCATTCGGCCGCTCCAGGTAACGCAAATACTCATTACCGGCGGTTTTTCCCAGCTGATCGATCATCGATTCCAGCGGGACAGGCGTGATGCCGAGGCGTTCGCTCAGGCGGCGGATCGCGCGGCGTGAATCAGAGGTAAGCACCCGAAATCCCACAACAAACACCACTACCAGGGTGGCCAGTCCTATCCAGATCATGCATCCTCTCATCCAATCGCAGCCTGACTATCATAATGGGAATTTGCCTGCTGTCGACTGTCGGACCTGGCATAATGCGCAAGAAATAAAAAAGCCCGGCGCGAAGGCCGGGCAAGGTTACCAAATACCTGGTGAATCAGGCGGTCTGCAAAATACGGTTCTTTTTCTCGCGGCGAATTTTACGCTCTTCAAAGATAGCCACGATGGCCATCAGGCAGATACAGCCGACGGCGGCGGCGTCCAGCGCCGCAAAGGTGCCGGCCCAGCCGGTCAGGCCGAAGACCGGGGTGCCGTCGGCGATCATCCCAAGACCCAGTTTGGCGAAGCTATCGCCGATCAGATAGGCGAAGGTGCCCTTGATTCCATCGGCGGCGCCGATCGCTTTTTTCGGTACGAAACCGACGGCGGCGACGCCGATCAACAGCTGCGGACCAAACACCAGGAAGCCCAGCGCAAACAACGAGGCCAGATAGACGTACTGGTTGCTGGCATGTTGGTAAACCCCGAGGGTGGCGATAATCAGCGCCAGCGCGATGCAGGCCACCAGCGCGCGGCGGCCGTTGGCCAGATCCGACAGCCAGCCCCACAGCAGCGTGCCGACCAGCGCGCCGACCTCAAACAGGGTAAAGCCCTGAATCGCCACCTCTTTCGACAGCTTCAGCTCCTGGAAGGCGTACACGGTGGACCACTGATCGATACCGATACGCACCACGTAGAGGAAGATGTTGGAGAAGCACAGCAGCCAGATCACTTTGTTTTTCAGCACGTACTCAACAAAGATCTGCCACTTGGTCATCGCATTTTCTTCGGTCTCTTTGTCCTCTTCGCTGATCGCTTCGCCAAACAGCTCTTCCGCCGTGCCGAGGCCGTAGGATTCCGGAGAGTCGCTACCGTAGCGCAGGCCGATAAAGCCAACGATCAGCGCAATAATCGACGGGAAGATAAACATGCCGATCACATGGCCGTCGAACAGATAGTTGGCGCCAAACAGCGCCACGCCCGCCGCGCCCGCGCCGCCGAGGTTGTGGGAGATATTCCAGAAGCCGAGGAAAGTGCCGCGTTTGCGTCTGGGCGTCCACTTGGTGATGGTGGAATAGCTGCACGAGCCGCCGGTGCTCTGGAAGAAACCGCTCAGCGCATAGAAGGCAATCATCAGGAACAGGCTGGTAGAACCCGCCCCCATGCTGGCGCTAAAGCCCAGCATACAGATGGCGGAGAGGATCAGCATAAACGGCAGGAACTGCTTGGTGTTTTTGCCGTCGGCATAATAAGAGACCAGCGTCTTGCCCACGCCGTAGGTGATGGAGAAGCCCAGGCCAATCATCCCCAGCTGGGTCATGCTCAGCCCGTAGGTGGAGATCATGTCGTTCTGCGCGATGTTAAAGTTCTTGCGGATCAAGTACATGGTCAGGTAGCCGATGAAAACCACCAGATAGGACTGCATGAAAGGTTTGAACCACATTTTGCGCCGCACATCGAGCGGCAGATCCAGGGTCGGCTTGCGCACCTGATTCAGAAAGGCCAGCATGGGTATCTCCTGAGCTGATTTTTTATGCCTGCGTAATAACCAGGCATTGTAAAAACCAGCGCGCCGTCTGGCCTGAGACGGCGTCCAGGTAAAACCGGGAAAATTTCTTAGTTTTGCCCCGTTCGCGGCGAAAGGGTGAGCTACATCACGCTTCGCTGGCGGTACGCGGCGCCTGCGCGTTTAAAAACGGCAGCAGCAGCAGCGCGGAAATGCCGGCGGCAATCGCAATCACCACGAAGAATCCGGTCCAGTGCCAGATATCCATCACCTGCGCCAGCGGCCAGCCGGAAAGCGAGGCGCCAAGATAAGCGAACAGGCCGACAAACCCGGTTGCCGCCCCGGCGGCTTCTTTATGCGAACATTCCGCCGCCGCCATGCCGATCAGCATCTGCGGGCCGAAAACGAAGAAACCGGTAGTGAAGAAGCAGGCCGCCTGCATGACATAGCTGGCGAACGGCATCAGCCACAGGCCGCCAACCGACAGCAAAATTCCGGCGGCGAAAATCAGGTTCATCGGCCCACGGTTGCCGTTAAACAGCTTATCCGAGCCCCACCCCGCCACCAGCGCACCGATAAAACCGCCCAGCTCAAACATGGTCACCGCCGAGTTAGCGGTCACCAGATCGACGCCGAGCGTCTCCGACATATACAGATTGCCCCAGTCGTTAATCGCCGCCCGCACCACGTACACCAGCACATAGCACAACGACAGCAGCCAGATGTAGGGATTGGCCAGCACGTAGCGGGTCAGGATCGCTTTACGAGACATCCCAGCGCCTTCCTGCTGCTGGGCGATTTCCAGCGCATCGTGACGCCAGTCGCCCACGGCGGGTAACCCCACCGCCTGCGGGCGATCGCGCAGCCGCCAGCACAGATACAGTCCGGCGAGGATCGCCAGACAGCCGGCAATGGTCATCCCGGCACGCCAGCCGTAGTGCAACGCCGCCGCTCCCACCACCATCGGGATCAGCGCGCCGCCGACGTTATGCGCCGTATTCCATAGCGCCCACCAGCCGCCGCGCTCGGTCCGCGAATACCAGGCCGTCAGCAGTCGGGCGCAGACCGGCGAGCCCCAGCCCTGGAAGAAGGCATTCAGCGCCCACAGCAGCGCGAAAGCCCATAGTGAGGAAGAAAAACCGAACAGAATATTCACCACCCCGGTGGCGATAAGCCCCAGCCCCATAAAATAGCGGGCGTCGGAGCGGTCGCTGACGATACCGGAGAAAAATTTCGACAGCCCGTAGGTGATATAGAACAGCGTGGCCAGCAGGCCAATATCGCTGCGGGTCAGGACGTTGCTGGCGAGAATTTCCGGGACCGCGGCGTTAAAGCTTTTGCGGGTGAAATAGAACAGCGCGTAGCCCAGCCAGATGGTCAACAGGATATGGCGACGCCAGTAGCGATAACGCGCATCAAGTTCGCGTTTATCGCTAATCGGCGCAGCGTCCGGCGGGGCTTTTAAAAAGGCGAACATCGGCGATCCTCTCAGGCGTAACGCAGCGGTAGATTGACGCACACCCGGGTACCGTGGGTGCAGGAGATCGTCAGTGTGCCGCCCAGGGCGGTCACGCGCTCGCGCATGCCGGTCAGGCCGAACCCCTGCAGATTCGACCCCGGCGGCAGGCCGCAACCGTCATCTTCCAGCACCAGCATTAGTCGCTCATCCTGCTGCCAGCCCTGCAGAGTGACAGCGCTGGCGCTGGCGTGCTTGACGATATTATTCAGCCCCTCCTGGCAAACGCGAAACAGCGTCACGCGCTGGTTCTCGCTCAGTCCCGCCTCGTTAATCCGCCAGTCGAGATGGCTGACAATGCCGCGGTCCTCCAGCTCCATCTCGCGCATCAACGAACGTACCGCCTGCTCCAGCGGCAGGTCGTCGAGCTGACGCGGACGCAGACGGCCTAGCAGTCTACGCACCGAGTCGTAAACTCCCAGCGACAGCTGTTCTATCAGCTGACCGCTCTGGCGCACGCTGGCGTTGTCCGGCGCCAGCCGCTGTACGATCCCGGCCTGGGTGCGGATCGCGGTGATGGTCTGGCCGATATCATCATGGAGCTCGCGGGCGACGTCTCGCCGCACGCTCTCTTCGGTCTCCAGCAGGCGTTCCGCCAGCCGACGATTACGCGCCAGCTCGCTTTGTAATGACTGGTTCAGCTCGCGTAGCCGCTGGATCCCCGCCCCCAACAGCAGCCCGGTGAGGCTCTGTGCCAGCAGGGAAAGCAATAAATCGACCGGGTGATCGTGCCAGGTCTGGCTGGCAATCAAGGCGATAGCGTTCATCAGGGTGGCGATCAGCGCGCCCTGCCAGCCGTAGTGCCAGGCGAGGGCGATAATCGGCAGCGCCAGACAAAACGGGGTAAAGCGGGAGAGCTCGGCGGGCAGGCCAAGCTGCAGCCACAGGCTAATGGTGAATAACAGCAGATACCAGATCAGATGCCGCCCGCGCCAGTTAACCGGCTGCGCCACCAGCGCCGGCCCCAGCGGCCGCCAGACGGTGCTGGTAAGATAGTGCCAGAAAACCAGGCAGGTCGGCGCCAGCGTCAGGCCGCCGGTCAGCGTCAACAGCAGGGCGTTAAGCCCCTCGTCCCCCTCCGCCAGCCACGGCAGCGATTGCAGCAGCGCGGCGGCCATTAACGCCCCGCCCTGACGCAGCAGCGTCAGCCAGTCGCGCTGCTGCCGGTAGCGCGAGATCAACGCCACCGGCAGCAGAGTCAGCAGGCTACCGGTCATCAAAATTATCGGGTGCGCCAGCGCCACCTCCTGCGCCAGCCATAAGATAAGCAGCCACTCGGTTCCCAGCAGCACTGGCCAGTAGCCGCGGGGGCATTGCAGCATTAACCCCAGCCGCAGGCCAAAGGGAAACAGCAGCACCGCTAAATCCGCGCGTTCCACCAGATGCAGACTGATGCTCCACAGGCAGAACCAGGCGGCCGCGAAGATAAAGGCGCAGCCGATGACCGACAGCAATCGTGAGACGACGGCCTTCATTGCCAGCTATCGAACATGCGGCGCGCCAGCTCAACGTCGTTGCTGACGCCCAGCTTTTCCAGCAGGTTGGCGCGGTGTACGTGGACGGTTTTCGGCGACAGACCGAGCTCGGCGGCAATCTCTTTCACCGCCATGCCCTGCGCCAGCTTTTCCGCCACCTGACGCTCGCGTTTGGTGAGCGGATCCTGGCGCCCGGCGGCCAACTTCATGGCGATATCCGGCGTGAGATAGCAACCGCCCGCCGCCACCGTGCGTACCGCGGCGATAAGTTCATCGGGGCTGCAGCGTTTCGACAGGAAGCCGCGCGCGCCGGCATTCAACGCTTGCTCGATCAGCGCCGGGCTATCGTGTACCGACAGCATGATGGTCGCCATCCCCTTCGGCAGCTGGCTGAGCAGCTCCAGCCCGGAAATATCCGGCATTGAGATATCGCAGATACAGACCTGCACGCCGCGCCCCGGTAGCCCCGTCAGCGCCTCGCGACCGCTACCAAATTCGGCGACAACCTGAAAATCAGCTTCCAGCCCCAGCAGCTGAGCAAAGCCGGAGCGGACAATCAAATGATCGTCAATAAGGGCGATGGTGGTCATGGTGTGTCCTGGTGCCTGAAAACGCCGGATGGCGGCGTAAACGCCTTATCCGGCCTACGGATTCACTGCTTGTAGGCCGGATAAGCGCAGCGTCATCCGGTAAAGGCGCTTACCTTAGCGATAAGCACGTGGCTGTTCAAGCCTTGAGCGCTATTCGAAGAACACCGCAATTTTGTTAAACATGGTGGGATCGGACTGGTTACGCGCCACTTTGGTGACATCCTCAAGCTTTTCAATCTGGCTAATCATCTGCCCCAGTCGCTGGTCATCATTTACCAGCAGCCAGATGCGGCTGTGTTCGCTGCCCTGAATTGGCAGACAGAGAATGCCTTCGACGTTAAACGCGCGACGGGCAAAAAGCCCGCACACGTGGGTCATGACGCCGGGATGGTTGCGGACGGTGAGTTCCAGAATGACGTTATCACATTGTTTTTGCATGGCTTATTCCCCCACCATTTCAGTATTGGCCGCACCCGGCGGTACCATCGGATACACTTTCTGCTGTGCGTCGATGCGCACGTGGATCAGCGCCGGCCCCGGACGGTCGATGATCGCCTGCAGCGCCGCCTGCGGATCGACTTCATTATTTAAATCACAGGTTTGCAGGCCAAAACCGGCGGCAATCTGCATAAAGTTAATCATCCCCGGATAGGTGGCGGCAAAAACGCCCTGCTGATAGAACAGGCTCTGCTGCTGATGCACCAGCCCCAGCGCTTCGTTGTTCAGCAGGATAATTTTTACATCCAGCTGATTTTCGGCGGCGGTGGCCATCTCCTGAATATTCATCATCAGGCTGCCGTCGCCGGAGAAGCAGATAACCTTGCGCTGCGGATTCGCCAGCGCAGCGCCGATGGCCGCCGGCAGGCCGAAGCCCATGGTGCCGAGGCCGCCGGAGGTCAGCCACTGGCGCGGACGATTGAGCGGGTAGGCCTGCGCCGTCCACATCTGGTGCTGGCCAACGTCGGTAGTGATGATCGCTTCATCATCCACGCAGGCGGCCACGGCGTTAATCAGGCCGTAATGGGAGAGCGGGTCGCTTTCCTGCGGGATGGCGCAGGGGAATTCGCGCTGCAAGTCGGCCACCAGCTGGCGCCATTCCTCGCGCGGCTGCGCCTCAATCTGCGGGTTCAGCTGGGCTAAGACTTCCGCCACATCGCCCTGAATCGCCACGTGCGGTTGCTTGATTTTGCCCAGTTCGGCGCGGTCGATATCGACGTGGATAATCTTCGCGTTCGGGCAGAACTGCTCGGTCTTGCCAATCGCCCGGTCATCAAAACGGGCGCCTAAAACAATCAGTAAATCCGCCTCCTGCAGAATGAAGTTGGTGCTGCGCGCGCCGTGCATCCCCAGCATCCCCAGCGACAGCGGGTGCGCCTTCGGCAGCATGCCCAGCGCCATTAAGGTCATGGTGGTCGGCAGGTTGGCTTTTTCCGCCAGCTCACGGATCGCCTGCGGCGCGTTAATCACCCCGCCGCCCAGATACAGTACCGGGCGTTTCGCCGCGTTGATCATTGCCGCCGCTTCACGCACGCTTTCAGGCGCGAATGCCGGTGCCGGGGCGCGCTCGCCAGGCTCAGGCAGCGCTTCCAGCTCAATGGTCGCCGACTGCACGTCCTTAGGAATGTCTATCCACACCGGCCCGGGACGCCCGGACTGGGCAATACGGAAGGCGTCGCTGATCACCTGCGGCAGCTCGGCAATGTCGCGCACCAGATAGTTATGTTTGGTGATGGGGATAGAGATGCCGTAGGTGTCCACTTCCTGGAAGGCGTCGGTACCGATCATCGAGGCCGGTACCTGGCCGGTGATGCAGACCAGCGGAATCGAATCCAGGCGGGCATCGGCGATCGACGTCACCAGGTTCGTCGCCCCCGGGCCGCTGCAGGCCATACAGACCGCCGGCTTTCCTTCGGTACGCGCCATCCCCTGGGCGATAAAGCCCGCGCCCTGCTCGTGGCGCGCCAGGATGTGGCGGATTTGCGTGCTCTGGCTTAAGGCATCGTAGATAGGCAGGATGGAGCCGCCCGGAATGCCGCTGACCATAGTGATACCCTGGCGCTCCAGTAAATGAACAACCAGCTGCGCGCCGGTAAAGCGCATTGTGTTTGATGTGGTGCCCGAACTTGCCATGCTCCAGTCCTTTTCTTCTGGGCCGACTTTACCGGGGGGCTCGCCAACAAAAAACCCCGCTCGGTTTGCGCCGGCGGGGTTTGGAATTCGTGTTGTTCCGGACCCTACGGCGCATTGCCGACGACGACCACCACAGACACGACGACCACCGCGGCTGGCGCGGTTTTTAGTAGGGTCGAAGCGATCAGGGTTGCGTTCATTAGGGACCTGTTGTGTCGAAAAATAAGCTGAATTTATACAAACACAGGTTTTACGTTTTCACAATGGATTTATTTTCATCCACGAAAATTTGCGCGAAAGATCACAGTTCGGCGCAAAAGGACAGAAAACAAAAAACCCCGCCGGAGCGAGGTTTTTATCAGCATGGTTACAGGTGGTAGCCGCAAGCACACTGTATTACGTCAACGCCAAAAGTATACGCGATCGCTGCAGTTCGCGCAATTTAAGGTCGGTTTTTCTCTGTCATAGAGTATGGATGAGAGGGGCGGATTTGTCCAAAAAATACTGTTCATCCATACAGTATTTATCTATACTGGGTGTGTTCACTTTGTGCCATTCGGGGGCCGCAAGTTTGACCGGCGCAACGAAGTCCTGGCTGAAACGGGTGGTGCCGTCAGTGCCTTAACCCCGAGAGAGCACACTGTGTTACGTCAACAACGTGCAGTCACTGGCCCGCGCGGCAACGCGTGGCTCAGCGCTGCGCACCCCTGTCGTTGCAGGCGGCGGGCCGGGAAGCCGTTCATGGAAAGGACGAACTATCGGCCAGGGCAGACGCCGCCGGCGACAGGCAGGGATAAGCTGGCAACGGGCAGCGGAAAGGTACGTCAGCTTATTGTGCTCCTTAACCACAGGAGACGCGCGTATGGGCGGAATGGATATTATTATTTTGATCCTGAAACTCATGGTTGCTGTGTTGCAACTACTTGATGCAGTCCTGAAACAGTTCCGCTGATTCAGGTTCAAGTCGCACCTGAGGGGGGCGGGATACCGCCCCCCTGCAGGCGCCCGCCGGGCGTCCCGGGATGACTTGATGGAGGAAGCTATGCCACCCCTGTTAATTGCCGCCACGACGCCGGATGCCCCGGGGTTCGCGGCGCTACGAATTGAAAGCCTTGAACAGCATTTCAATATGCTGCGCCGCCTGGCGGAAAACTGGCAGAGCGGCAAAAACCGCTTTAACGCGCCGGGCGAAACGCTGCTGGGCGCCTTCGTCAACCACCAGCTGGTAGGGGTATGCGGCATCAATAGCGATCCCTTCAGTCCGCAGCCGCGGGCCGGGCGCATTCGCCACCTCTACATCAGCGAACGCTACCGTCGCCGGGGCATCGGCCAGCAGCTGCTGGTCTCGGTTATCACCCACTCCAGCGCCTGGTTCGACTTTCTCAACACCCATGCCCCGGCGCAGGCCTGGCCCTTTTATGAAAGGCTTGGTTTCCGCCCGGTGTACGATGAACCGCGGGTGACGCATCGCCTGTTTTGTTCGCTTTAACCCCCGCTGGCAGGCAGCGCGGGCGCGTGTTACATTCCGGTGACCTTCACTGTTGAACCTGTCTGCGATGACCCTCACCGTATTCTGCATTTTGCTGTTCGCCGCCCTGCTGCACGCCAGTTGGAACGCTATCGTCAAAGCCAGCGGCGATAAAATGTACGCGGCGATCGGCGTCAGCGGCTCGGCCGCGCTGATCGCACTGGTGATGCTCCCCTTTGCCCCGCAGCCCGCGCTGGTCAGCGCCCCCTATCTGCTGGCGTCGTGCGCGTTACAGGTGGTGTATACGGTGCTGGTGGCGAAGACCTACCAGGTATCGGATATGAGCCAGACCTATCCGCTGATGCGCGGCACTGCGCCGCTGCTGGTGGCGGCGATAAGCGTGCTGTTCCTCGGCGATCGTCTGTCGCCGCTGGCCTGGTTGGGCATCGGCGTCATCTGCCTGGCGATTCTGGCGATGGCCTTTAACGGCCGCGCCAGCTCGCGCAAAGGCATCGTGCTGGCGCTGATCAACGCCTGCTTTATCGCCGGTTATACGCTGGTGGACGGCACCGGCGTCCGGCTGGCGGGCTCGGCGCTGGGCTACACCCTGTGGACCTTTTTTATGAACGGCTTCTGCCTGCTGTGCTGGGCGATGGTGGCGCGACGGCGTGAGGCCAGTCGTTATTTACGTCAGCACTGGAAAAAAGGCATCCTCGGCGGGATCGGCACCATGGGCTCCTACGGCCTGGCGCTATGGGCGATGACCCAGGCCCCGCTGGCGGTGGTCGCCGCGCTGCGTGAAACCTCCATTCTCTTCGGCGCGCTGATCGCCTTTATCGTCCTGAAAGAGCAACTGATGCCGCTGCGCATCGTGGCCGCCTGCGGGATTGCCGCCGGGGCGATCCTCCTGCGCCTGGCGTAGCCTGAGATGGCAACATTAGTTGCCGTTCCTGTTTACATAATCTGCCTGGAATTTCCTCAACAATCGGCACTTTGCAGTTGTTCTGTCATTTTAATATGGTAGATTCCTCCATCGTTTACGGGATGTGGTAGTCACATATTCTTCATTTCTCTTTACTCACAAAGTATTCATCGACATGAAACGGCATAAGAACTTCAATTTGTTGTTGATGCTGGTACTGCTGGTGGCCGTCGGCCAGATGGCGCAGACCATTTATATTCCGGCCATCGCCGACATGGCGGTCGCGCTGAACGTCCGCGAAGGGGCGGTACAAAGCGTGATGGCGGCCTACCTGCTGACCTACGGTATTTCACAGCTATTCTACGGCCCGCTCTCTGACCGCGTCGGTCGCCGCCCGGTGATCCTCGTCGGGATGTCGATTTTTATGCTGGCGACGCTGGTAGCTATTACCACCCATAGCCTGCCGGTGCTGATCGCCGCCAGCGCCATGCAGGGGATGGGCACCGGGGTCGGCGGCGTGATGGCGCGTACCCTGCCCCGCGACCTGTACGAAGGCGCTCAGCTGCGTCATGCCAATAGCCTGTTAAATATGGGTATTCTGGTCAGCCCGCTGATTGCCCCGCTGCTCGGCGGCATCCTCGACACCCTGTGGAGCTGGCGCGCCTGCTACGCTTTCCTGCTGGTCCTGTGCGCCGGGGTGACCTTCAGCATGGCGAAGTGGATGCCGGAAACGCGCCCGGAAGGGGCGCCGCGCACCAAACTTCTGGCCAGCTACAAAACGCTGTTCGGCACCGGCGCCTTTAACTGCTATCTGCTGATGCTGATCGGCGGCCTGGCGGGGATTGCGGTATTCGAAGCCTGCTCCGGGGTGCTGATGGGCGCGGTGCTCGGCCTGAGCAGCATGGCGGTGAGTATTCTGTTTATTCTGCCGATCCCGGCGGCGTTCTTCGGGGCGTGGTTTGCCGGCCGCCCCAACAAGCGTTTCCCGACCCTGATGTGGCAGTCGGTGATCTGCTGCCTGCTGGCGGGTCTGATGATGTGGATCCCAGGGCTGCTGGGCATCATGACCGTCTGGACCCTGCTGGTGCCTGCGGCGCTGTTCTTCTTCGGCGCCGGGATGTTGTTCCCGCTGGCCACCAGCGGCGCGATGGAGCCGTTCCCGTTCCTCGCCGGAACCGCCGGGGCGCTGGTGGGCGGCTTGCAGAATATCGGCTCCGGCGTGCTGGCCTGGCTGTCGGCGATGATGCCGCAAACCGGTCAGGGCAGCCTCGGCCTGCTGATGATGCTGATGGGCCTGTTGATTCTGCTGTGCTGGCTGCCGCTGGCCTCGCGCTTTACCCACCATCAGCAGCCGGTATAAGCGCGGCGGTGGTTCCCCGGATGGCGGCTGACGCCTTATCCGGGCTACCGGACTGGTCGTCTGCCGGCCCGCGCATGCGCAGTGCCGTCATTTTGCCGGGTGGCGGCTCACGCCTTACCCGGCCTCTCTAACAACTCCGAGGGATAGCCCGGCTCTTTTTCAGGTCAGGCTATGCAGCCACTCGATAAAGGCGTCGATTTTCGGCCACTGGCGGCCCGGCAGGGTGGTCACGTAATAATGCTGATGGCATTTCAGCGTCATATCGCCGAACGGCGCGATAAGCTCGCCGCTCTCCAGCCGCTTCTGCACCAGCCGTTTACGCCCCATCGCTACCCCGACATGATTCATCGCCGCAATCACCGCTAAATCAGAACGATCGAAGCCGATGCCCGACGATTGCGGCAGTTCAATTCCAAATTGCTGTGCCCAACTGAACCATTCATCGGTGCCGGAATCATTGCTCCATGCCTGGCGATCGTGAAGCAGCGTACAGTGGCGCAGACTGGCAGGATTTGACGTTAACTGCAGCTGGCGGGCGTAATACGGCGTACATACCGGCACGATCGCCTCATCCATCAGAAAATAGTGGCTTAGCTGCGACGACGGCGCGTCATCAAAATAGATTGCCAGATCGATACCCGCCCGCTGCAGGTTGACGTTATCGTTGCCGGTCAGCACGGTCAGGGAGATGGCCGGGTAGCGGCGACTGAAATCCCCCAGCGCCGGCACCAGCCAGCACTGGGCGATAGAGGGCCGCGAGTAGACCGTCAGACTGCCGGAGAGCTCCTGGTTTTTGATGTCCAGAATCTCCTGATTGAGACCATCCAGTGACGACTTCAGCGCCCAGTAAACGCGCTTCCCTTCACGCGTCAGCTCCACTTTGCGGTGCGAGCGGACAAAGAGCTGGATCCCCAGCTCCTCTTCCAGCTGATTAATCCGGTGACTGACGGCGCTTGGGGTGAGCGCCAGCTCGTCGGCGGCAAGGGCGAACGACTCGTGCCGCGCCGCCACCTCAAACGTCGACAGCCTGGAGAGTTGCCAGCCGTTCAGCAACCGGGTACCTAAGGTTTTTAGCACATCCATTATGCGCTCCTGGCGATAATAGGGAGTCTGGATGATAAAAAAATAACGCCGGAACTTCCGCTAAAGGATGAGTTAATTTGACCCATAGCATATTTAGAGGTCACTTTTAGAGCTAAATCACCTTTTTGATTCAATTTGGCTCATCTGAAAGGTCATTTATATCGTTTGTCAGCCCATGCCGAGTTTCTGTTCAATAACCACACGTTACTTACGGCGAGGTGGGGTATGGAATCGCAAATTTGGGTTGTGAGCACATTGCTGATTAGCATCGTGTTAATTGTATTAACCATCGTCAAACTGAAGTTTCATCCGTTTCTGGCGCTGCTGCTGGCGAGCTTTTTCGTCGGGGCGATGATGGGAATGGGCCCGCTGGAGATGGTCAACGCCATTGAGAGCGGGATCGGCGGTACGCTGGGCTTCCTGGCGGCGGTGATCGGTCTCGGCACCATTCTCGGCAAGATGATGGAGGTCTCCGGCGCGGCGGAGCGCATCGGCCTGACGCTCCAGCGCTGCCGCTGGCTGTCGGCGGACGTGATTATGGTGCTGGTCGGCCTGATCTGCGGCATTACCCTGTTTGTCGAAGTCGGGGTGGTGCTGCTGATCCCGCTGGCATTCTCCATCGCCAAAAAAACCAATACTTCGCTGCTGAAGCTGGCTATTCCGCTGTGTACCGCGCTGATGGCGGTGCACTGCGTGGTACCGCCGCATCCGGCCGCGCTGTTCGTGGCGAATAAACTGGGGGCTGATATCGGGACGGTTATCGTCTATGGCCTGCTGGTCGGCCTGATCGCCTCCCTGGTCGGCGGCCCGCTGTTCCTCAGGCTGCTCGGCAACCGCCTGCCGTTTAAACCAGTGCCAGCCGAGTTTTCCAACCTCGACGTTCGCGAAGAATCGACGCTGCCGTCGCTCGGCGCTACGCTGTTTACCGTGCTGTTACCGATTGGCCTGATGCTGGTGAAAACCGTCGCTGAACTGAATATGGCGCAAGGCGGCACGCTGTATACAGTGCTGGAATTTATCGGCAACCCCATCACCGCGATGTTTATCGCCGTCTTTGTCGCCTATTACATGCTCGGCATCCGTCGGCAAATGGGGATGGGCGTTCTGCTGATTCATACCGAAAACGGCTTTGGGTCCATCGCCAACATCCTGCTGATTATCGGCGCCGGCGGCGCATTCAACGCGATTTTGAAATCCAGCGGCCTGGCCGATAGCCTCGCGGTGATCCTGTCGAACCTTGATATGCACCCGATTTTGCTGGCCTGGCTGGTGGCGCTTATCCTGCACGCCGCCGTTGGCTCCGCCACCGTGGCGATGATGGGTGCTACCGCCATCGTTGCCCCGATGCTGCCGCTTTATCCCGGCGTAAGCCCGGAGATCATCGCCATTGCCATCGGTTCCGGCGCCATTGGCTGCACGATCGTCACCGATTCCCTGTTCTGGCTGGTAAAACAGTACTGCGGCGCCAGCCTCAGTGAAACGTTCAAATACTACACGACAGCGACATTTATCGCGTCGCTACTTGCACTGGCCGCCACCTTCCTGCTTTCTTTCATTATCTGAGCGCAAAGAGACGTATGATGAAACACGCTGACCTGACCACCTTAACCGCGACCTTCCCGCTTGTGCAGGATCTGATCGCCCTGAAAGAAACCACCTGGTTTAACCCGGCAACCACCACCCTGGCGGAGGGGTTGCCTTACGTCGGTCTGACCGCCGACGATGTGCAAGACGCCCATGCCCGCCTTCAGCGCTTCGCGCCCTATCTGGCGGCAGCCTTCCCGGAAACCGCCGCGAGCGGCGGGATTATCGAATCAGAAGTGGTTGCCATTCCGGCAATGAAACGCAGCCTTGAGCAAAAATTCGGCCAGCCAATTAGCGGCGAACTGCTGCTGAAAAAAGACAGCCATCTGCCAATCTCCGGCTCAATCAAAGCGCGCGGTGGGATTTATGAAGTGCTGACCCATGCGGAAAAGCTGGCGCTGGAAGCCGGGCTGCTGACGACCGCAGACGATTATCGCAAATTGCTGACGCCGGAGTTTAAACAGTTCTTTAGCCAGTTCAGCATCGCCGTCGGCTCCACCGGCAACCTTGGGATGTCGATCGGCATCATGAGCGCGCGCATTGGTTTTAAAGTCACGGTGCATATGTCCGCCGATGCCAGGGCGTGGAAAAAAGCCAAACTGCGCAGCCACGGCGTAACGGTGGTTGAGTATGAAGAGGACTATGGCGTGGCGGTCGAACAGGGGCGCAAGGCAGCGGAATCCGACCCGAACTGCTTTTTTATCGATGATGAAAACTCGCGCACGCTGTTCCTCGGCTATGCCGTAGCCGGCGAGCGCCTGAAAGCGCAGTTCGCTCAAGCAGGACGCGTGGTCGATGCCGATCATCCGCTGTTCGTCTATCTGCCGTGCGGCGTCGGCGGCGGCCCCGGCGGCGTGGCATTTGGCCTGAAACTGGCCTTCGGCGACCACGTTCACTGCCTGTTCGCCGAACCGACCCATTCGCCATGCATGCTGCTCGGCGTCTATACCGGGCTCCACGACCAGATAGCGGTGCAGGATTTAGGCATTGATAACCTGACCGCGGCCGACGGTCTGGCGGTCGGCAGGGCGTCCGGGTTCGTTGGCCGGGCAATGGAGCGCCTGCTCGACGGGTTCTATACCCTTGACGACCAGACGATGTATGACATGCTGGGCTGGCTGGCGGCAGCGGAAAATATCCGCCTTGAACCCTCCGCGCTGGCCGGGATGGCCGGAGCGCAGCGCGTCTGCGCCAGCAAAGCGTACCATCAGCTGCAGGGGCTGAGTGAGCAACAGCTGCAGCAGGCCACCCACCTGGTGTGGGCCACCGGCGGCGGCATGGTGCCGGAGGAGGAGATGGCGCAGTACCTGGCGAAGGGGCGCTAATCTTTAGCGCAGCAGCGGCATCAGCGCCTCTGGCGGCCGCTGCTGTCGCCGCAGGTCCCGCATCACTCGCATATAGGGCCCGCTAAAATCGTAGAACTGCCGGTAACCCGCGCACAGCGGGTCTTCCTGTTCGCCACAGCGGCACAGGCGCAGCCACGGGCAGCCGTAGCAGGCGCTGTTGGCCGCCGGCGCGCCTGGCTGGGTCAGCGTCTCCCCGCACCAGGCGCTCAGCGTCTCGCTAAACAGTAAAATATTGATGCGCCCAATATCTTCCCGCACCCAGCGGTGAAAGACTGCGCAGAGAAACTCTCCCCAAAGCGCGGCGTCGCCGGCCGCCAGCTGCGGAATAAAATGGATAGCGGTGAGCCCCTGTTGACGAAGCTGCGCATAGAACGCCTGCGGTTGATGGCAATGATGCGCCTCCACCACGACAGCCTGAAAGGGAGTGTCATGTTGCTGGCCGGGGGCATGAGTGAGAGGCAAATTCGCCGGACATCCTGTCATGACATATCCCTAATGAATAAAACGATCGGTTGAAGGTGAGTAACAGCAAACAGGAATGCCAGAGAAAGTACTGCGAGTGCGATCAAAAATTTGTCACGAACCGCCCGCGGCTGTAAAAAATCGCTATCGTCGACGTCCATCAGATGACGACGGCGGGTATAGCCCCAGAGGATCACCGCCACAATCGCCAGTACGCCGATCGACAGCCATAACGGCAGGCCGGCGCGGTGCCAGCTGTGCTTAATCGCCAGCGCCATCAGCGCGCCGTAGCCCAACAGGGTGCGAAACCAGGCCAGCGAGGTGCGCTCTGGCTGAAGACCGGGATCGCTTTCCCGCCGCGCCCGGCGTTTATCCGCCATACACCACCAGCAGCATCACCGCGGCCACCACCGCCAGCAGCAGAATGCTAATCACCAGCAGCGTGCGGGTATAGGGAAGGTCCTGCTTGAGACGCATCGCCTTCTCGTTATTCAGCCAGCGCAGATAGCCATAGATGGCCATGCCGCCGGCAAAGAGACACAGCAGCAGGGCGAGAATTTCACGGATCAGCGGCGTGGCAAAGTCCGGCGCTAACTGGTCAAGGCCGACGCCGGCGGCGAGAAAACCGAGCGCCGTGCGGATCCATGCCAGAAAGGTGCGTTCGTTAGCCAGCGAAAAGCGGTAATCCGGCGCTTCGCCGAGGCGGGAGATTTTCATTACAGTTCCTTGTTCATCGCGCTGCAGGCTTCAGCATAGCGTAAATCAGGAACCGGGGAGAAGAACCGGCGCCCCGCAGGGCGCCGGTATTACAACGGGGATTAATGCAGCTCAGGCCAGTAATCTTTGTTGGCGGCAATGAGGTCGTCGAGGATCGCTTTCGCCACCGAGGCGCTCGGCACGGTTTTCGACAGGGTAATCGCCTGCCACAGCTTGTGGTAAGAGCGCTGTTCCCAGGCATCGACCACCAGTTTTTCCACTGCCACCTGCTGGCTCATCAGCCCTTTCTGGAAATGCGGGATGTCGCCGACCGTCAGCGGCTCCGGTCCGTTGTGGCCTACCAGACAAGGGATCTCCACCATCGCGTCGGCGTCAAAGTTATGGATCGCGCCATTGTTCGGCACAATCAGCAGCATCCTTTCCTGCGTGTTAAAGGCGATAGCCGTCGCCAGATCGACGATATAGGAGGCATGCTCGTCAATCTCCAGATCGCCGGCGGTGGATTTCCCGGCGGCGATGATCGCCCGGCAGGCGCTGAAGACGTTTTTCTCCCGATGATCCATCACCTCATTGGCGCGGGTGCGTTCCGGGTTGGAGTGGGCTACCACATAGTCCGGGAACAGATAATATTTCAGGTAGGTGTTCGGCATGGTCTGCGGATCCAGCGCCTGCACATCTTTCGCTTTGGCAAAGGTGTCGTTCCAGCTGGCCTCGGTGTGCGGATCGTTCGAGGGCGGCACATAGCCGTATTTCGCCACATATTCGCGCAGTTTCGGCATCAAATCATTGCCGTCGAGGTCCTCAATCGACGTCCACCAGCCGAAGTGGTTGAGGCCGTAATAGCGCACGCGCATCTGTTTACGGTCTTTGAGGCCGACAATCTGCGCCATCCGCCCTTCAATGCCGATCGGCATATCGCAGATGTTGAGGATTTTGGCGTTCGGCCGCAGACGACGAGTGGCTTCCGCCACAATCGCCGCCGGGTTGGAGTAGTTAAGCATCCAGGCGTTCGGCGAATATTTTTCCATATAATCCACCAGCTCCAGCACGCCGCCGATAGAGCGCATACCGTAGGCGATCCCCCCCGGTCCGCAGGTCTCCTGGCCCAGCACGCCGTGGCGTAGCGGGATTTTCTCATCCTGTTCACGCATCGGATATTTCCCGACGCGGATATGCGCCATGACAAAATCAACATCGGTAAACGCCGCCTGCGGATCGGTGGTATAGCTGAATTCAATCTCCGGCGCCTGCTCTTTGAGGATCACTTTGCACGCCTCGGCGATGGTCTCCTGGCGCGCGCCGTCGTTGTCGTAAAATTTCAGCGACCGCAGCGGAAAACGATCCTGGTTTGCCAGCAGCATCAGGACAATGCCCGGGGTGAAGGTGCTGCCGCCGCCTGCGATAACAACTGAGAATTTTTTCATGATACTGCCTCCGTCATGGTGGTATGTTCGGTCGAAAGAGAATCTTTCATCAGGTTTTCCAGCTGGTCGCGCACCTGGGGAACGTGCAGGCCGACGATGACCTGAATCCCGTTGCCGCGGCGTACTACCCCGTGGGCGCCCAGCGCTTTAAAGACGTCGTCACTTTGCGTTTTCGCCATATCGACCAGCGCGATGCGCAGTCGGGTGGCGCAGTTGTTGATGCTTTCAATGTTGTCGGCGCCGCCGAGGGCCTGCAGGAAGCCAGCGGCCTGACCCAGCCGGGTCTCTGGCGCGGCGGCGGCCGTGGTTTTACCTCGTGCCGCCTGGTAATCGGCCTTGCTGTAGAGCTTGATTTCGCTCTCTTCCCTGCCAGGCGTCTTCAGGTTCAGACGCAGGATCAGGGTACGGAAGACTACGAAGTAGAGGGCGGTGAAACAGAGGCCGATGCCTATCTGAATGAACATCATCGAAGCGTGGTGATGGAACATTGGGATCCAGTTTTGCGGCAAGAATTGATCGAGCAGGCCGCCGCCGAAGTTGCCTACTACCCCGCAGATGTACATCACCGTCGCCATAGTCGCCGCCAGCACCGCGTGAACGGCGAACAGCAGCGGCGAGATGAAGAGGAAGGTGAACTCCAGCGGCTCAGTGATCCCGACCAGCATCGCGGTCAGGGTGGCGGGGATCAGCAGGCCGGCGACCTTGACGCGGTTTTCCGGCGCGGCGGTGAAATAGAGCGCCAGCGCAATCCCCACCGACCCAAACACTTTCGAGTTACCGTGCAGGGCAAAGCCGCCCTCCGGGAACAGCGTCTTCAGCGGTTCCGTACTCTGACTGAACGCCTGCAGATGCTCTGCCCAGTAGACCTGCAGTCCGCCCTCCACCACCGCCGGGCCAAAGATGAACGGGCCATAGACGAAGTGGTGCAGTCCGGTGGGGATCAGGATGCGCTCAAGAAAGATGTAAACCCACACTCCAAGCGCCCCGGCTGAGCGCAGAAAGGCCTGCAGCGATTCAATACCCAGCTGGACCTTTGGCCAGCCGAGCAGGGTCAGCCAGGCGCAAGGGATCATCGCGAGGAAGGCGACAATGACCACAAACGATGAACCCTGAAAGATGCCGAGGAATACCGGCAGGGGTTTATCGAAATAGCGATTGTGCAGGGCCGTCACCAGACCGGAGATGACGATGGCGCCGATAATGCTGGTGTCGAGGGTTTTAATCCCGGCAATCATCGTCAGGCCGCTGCCGGCCGTGGGTTCAGCGGAAAAATCGACGCCGAAGAAGTGGCCCCAGGTCATCCCCATGGCGTTGATAAAATAGTTCCAGGTGAGAAAGCTCACCAGCACCGCCAGACAGGCCCGGCCCTGGGCCTGTTTCGCCAGGCCGATCGGCAGACCGACGGCGAAAATCAGCGGCATATTACGAAAGACGGTCCAGCCGCCCTCCTCAATAATGTGAACGATCTGGGCAAACAGGCTGTCGGGTGCGGTCAGCGCTTCGCCGACGAACATCGGGTTGCGCAGCATGATGGCGATACCGACCACAATCCCGGCAAAAGGAAACAATAAAACCGGGGTAAACATGGCGCCGCCAAAACGTTGTATTTGACTGAGCATTGGGAAATCCTCATGTAACAACTCGTAGGGTGAGTGGCCTTCTTTTTCTTGATTACCGGCCTGACTGGAGAATAAAAATTTGCCCGTCCGACAACATGCCGCGCCGTTGCGATTCGTGATCCCATTCATGGTTTTAATTTGGCCAAAGTTGTCTACTTCGATAACAAAAGTTAGACATCGATAAGTCAGGCAGCGAAATTAACTAAATGAATGTGTCTTAATTGATTGTAATTAATCTATTTTTTTAGAAAAAAGAGCACAAAGCGACATCCCCTTTTCCTGCACAAGAGGACTACTGGTGATCTACAAATCCATTGCTGACCGCCTGCGGCTGCGGCTGAATTCCGCCGACTTCGCCATCGGCAGCCCGCTACCAGGAGAGAAAAAACTGGCCGAGGAGTTCGGGGTGGCGCGCATGACTATTCGCAAAGCCATCGATCTGCTGGTGGACTGGGGATTGGTTGTGCGTCGCCACGGCTCGGGAACTTACGTGGCGCGTAAAGACGTCCATCATGAAACCAGCAATCTGACCGGCCTGGCGGAAGTGCTGCGCAAGCAGGGTAAAGAGGTGGTGAGTCAGGTGCTGGCCTTCGAGGTGATGCCCGCCCCGCCGGCCATCGCCAGTCTGCTGCGGATTAAAATTGATGAACGGATCTACTTCTCGCGGCGGGTGCGCTACGTCGACGACAAGCCGCTGATGCTGGAGGATAGCTATATGCCGGTGAAGCTGTTCCGCAACCTGTCGCTGAGTCATCTGGAAGGGTCGAAATTTGATTATATTGAGAAGGAGTGCGGAATCATCATCAGCGGGAACTATGAAACGCTGACGCCGGTGCTGGCGGACAAGCAGCTGGCGCGCTCAATGAACGTCCCGGAGCAGACGCCGCTGCTGCGTATTACCTCCCTTTCCTACAGCGACAGCGGCGAGTTTCTTAACTATTCGGTCATGTTCCGCAACGCCAGCGAGTATCAGGTGGACTATCACCTGCGCCGCGTCCAGGCGCAAAGCCCGCTAGCTCAGTCCCCAGAACAGCACGGCGAGTAGCTGCGGGGTGATAATGCGCAGGAACATCACCAGCGGATAGACGGTGGCGTAAGAGAGCGCCGCTGCGCCGCTGGTGGCGTGCAGGTTGTTGGCGAAGGCCAGCGCCGGCGGGTCAGTCATGGAGCCGGCCAGCATGCCGCACAGCGTCAGATAGTTCATTTTCGCCAGCATGCGCGCGAGGATGCCCACCGTCAGCAGCGGGATGGCGGTGATGAAAATGCCGTAAGCGATCCAGCTCAGACCATCGCCCTGGGTCAGGGTGGCGACAAAGTCCCCCCCCGATTTTAGCCCGACCACCGCCAGAAACAGCACTATCCCCAGCTCGCGCAGCGCCAGGTTGGCGCTCGGCGGCATAAACCAGTACAGCTTGCCGATACTGCCGATACGCCCAAGGATCAGCGCCATAATCAGCGGCCCACCGGCCAGTCCCAGCTTCAATGCTGCAGGGAAGCCGGGAATAAACAACGGGATAGATCCCAGCAGTACCCCGAGTCCGATGCCGATAAACACCGGCAGCATCTGGACCTGCTGCAGCTTCTGCTGAGCGTTACCCAGTTCGGCGGCCACGGCGTCAATTGCCTCCGGACGGCCGACCAGGTTGAGGATGTCACCAAACTGCAGGCTGGCGCTGCTGCTGGCTACCAGCTCGACGCCTGCCCGGTTAAGCCGGGAGATCACTACGTCATAGCGCTGTTTGACGTGCAGATCGCGTATTTTCTTCCCCAGCACTTTTTCGTTAGTGACCACCACCCGCTCCACTTTCAGATCGGTGCCGCGCGTCGACAGCGAGGTGGCCACCTCCTGGCCTATCACCAGCTGCGCATTGTGCAAATCCTCAGGTCGCCCCACCAGGTGCAGCAGGTCGCCAGCCTGGATAAGGGTGCCCGGCGCAGGCACCATCAACAGCTCACCGCGTTTCAGCCGCGAACAGACGATGTTGTCGTTGTTGAGCATCGGCACATCCTGAATCGCCATCTGGTTGAGGTTGGGGTTTTCCACCCGCACGTTGATGGTGTGTAAATGGGCGTGGCCGTTACCGCTGCTCTCCTCAAACCGCTGGGCCTCTTTCTCGACATTGATGCGAAAGAACAGACGCACCAGCCACATGGTCAGCAGAATGCCGCAGATGCCGAACGGATACGCCATCGCATAGCTCATCCCCATTTGATCGACCACCTCGAACGGTACGCCGAGATCGCGCAGAATTTGCTGCCCGGCCCCCAGCGCCGGCGTGTTGGTCACCGCGCCGGAGAAGATACCGAGCACCACCGGGAGAGGAATATTGAACAGCTTATGCAGCACCGCGGTCACCAGGCCGCCGAGGATAACGATAAGGATAGCGAACAGATTGAGCCGCAGGCCTGAGACCCGCAGCGAGGCGAAAAAGCCCGGCCCCACCTGAATACCGATGGTGTAGACAAACAGGATCAAGCCGAATTCCTGAATAAAATGCAGCATCGGGCTGCTGAGGGTGACCCCTGCCTGATCGACAAAGTGGCCGACAATAATCCCGCCAAATAACACACCGCCAATGCCAAAGCCGACGCCGCGGATTTTGACATTGCCGATCCACAACCCCACTACCGCCACCAGCGCCAGCACGCTGACCGTCAATGCTATCTCACTCATGGTACCGTCCCTGTGAATAACACCATTAACTACAGGGATTATGACCGCTGCCAGGTGGATTGTATGCCGCCTGGCGCACAATAATCATGGAGTAAGATACGCTACTCAGGCGCGTTCTTATTTTTCGCTGCGATAGTGAGTTGCTGAATACTTTTCTCCGGGGAAGGAAGTGCTTCAGGCATAGTGCCACCCAGGTCTTTAATAGTCTGGCGTACTTTTTGCCCTACGTCATAATGCGTTTTGTTGGCGAGTTGCTTCGAATCAACCGCGTCCCGACGTAGTTTTTCTTCCGTTTGGGTAGCACGAAACAGGTTGGCCGCGAGCTCAGTCGATCCCATATAGTCGAGTATTTTTTGGCTTTTCTTTAGGCCCTTACGCTCATGGATTGCTTTTTGGTCAAGACCACCATAGAGACCTTTATAACCATGGTTTTGAAAGACAGCAAAATCAAGAGTCGTCTCAACACCAGCACGTTGGGCCGTTTCAACCAGATGTTTATTATGCTCTTTGAGCTCATTGTGCAGGAACAGTCGCTTTTCATCCTCTCGTAGAGACTTAAATATTTGATCATCTTGCAATTCCTGGCGCCGGGTTTGCAAGGCAAAGTACGTTTGCCCCGCAGCAATCACCGGTTTCGACGGATCGCCATTTTGCACTACCAGATAGCAGGCGTAGCGTGAGAGGTGGAAATCTTCAAGATTCCTGCTGGCGCCAGAACCTAATTCGACCATTTTGTTGGTTTCAACAAAATGGTCTGCCGAGGGATGACCACTCGCCTCACATGAAATTATCGCTTTTGCAATGACCTTATAAAAATTCCGCCACTCTTTATAGTCAAGCAGGGGACCAAGGTTGCGGGCAGACCAATACTCCCGCCCCGCCTCATCGCTCTTTCTAATCGCTTCAAATGGCTGCTGTTCGTTCATAACGTATCCTTGTTTGAGTGAGTCCCAAAGTATGATTGTTTTTTAAACTGAAACACCCGTTGCAGCAAGGAAGTTTATTGTGCTCTCGCACACAAAAAAGCCCCGAAAATCGGGGCCTTATAAGTTATTCGCTTAATTAACTATTTAATGCCGGTCGTTCGCTGATGGCGATACGCTGCGGGGCGATCTGCTCAGGCTCATTGCGGGTCAGATCGATATGCAGCAGGCCATTGGTGAAGGTCGCGCCAGAGACCTCCATGTTGTCGGCGAGGGTGAAGCTCAGGCTGAAGGCCTGGCTCACCAACCCCTGGTGCAGCCATGTGGTCTCTTTTTCCGGCTGCTGCGGCGTGCCTTTCACCACCAGACGGGTGCCTTCCAGTTGAATATCCAGATCTTCCTGACGGAAACCGGCCAGCGCAAGGGTAATGCGGTAGTGGTTATCGTCGCTTTTTTCGATGTTATAGGGCGGGAAGCTTTGGCTTTCACCGGCGGTTTGCAGGGCGCTGGCCAGTTTGTCAAAACCGATCCATTGACGCAGCAGGGGGGATAAATCGTAGTT
>ERZ773227.140-NODE-140-length-73020-cov-3.984527_pt1 | contig 73020 bp, 69 predicted proteins | sample MGYA00580525_ERZ773227 | MGnify/ENA primary metagenome ERZ773227 (study PRJEB29015, sample SAMEA2737782) | human gut metagenome | biome: human gut; feature: human-associated habitat; material: faeces | place: China | collected 2012 ... | reverse complement strand
TCAGCTAAAGAGTTAGCCCGTTCTTGAGGACTAAGTTTATTTGTATTATTTGAACCAATGAGCGAGCTCTACAAAGCGATTCATGTTCTTGAGGACTAAGTTTATTTGTATTATTTGAACTTACGGAAAAGAAACATTCAAACACTACAGTTCTTGAGGGCTGAATTTATTTGTATTATTTGAACTTTCAATTATGACGGAGCATCAATTGGTTTTATTTTATGTGTACTTCTTGATCACTTAGAATGATAATGTTGTTTTTAGTGATTACTTGATTGAGTTTGGTTCTTGAAAACTTTGTCTTGTTTTCATGATTGCCTTATACATAATAGACAGAGGCTACTTTAGTCAGTCTTCCAAGTTGTTTAAATAGTACATTCATATCTTCTTCTGATGTGGATTCATAGACGAAGTCTTTGCCAAGTAGATAGAAATTTGGTGTTTGTGATTTCTTTTGTTGTTGTGATGTTGTAGGTGGTTTTATGGATGGTATACATATTCATAGAACCAAAAGTAACGATGGATGTGGATATGATGGCTGAAAGGATTATGCAGAGAATTGGCTTTCTTTTTTTGAATAATGCTAGTAATACAAGTAAACAGAATAATGTATGTACGATACGTACGCATATTCCAACAATTTAATAGTAATGCGATACAAATGGCGTATCGTATTTTTTTGTTTAATGTATCCTTTAATACGTTGTTAATTAAATAACATAATCCGATGTCTAGAATGAGGATTCCTGTTTGAAGATAGATTATACTATCACTTCCTTTTTCTTTTTCTTACACTATTGTTAGAAAGAATTTTTGTGCTTTGCAGTATAATAAAGTGGGTGAGATTATGTATAAAATAATGATTGTAGAAGATGATGAACTCATCTCAAAAAAATTAGAATCTTTTCTTAAATCTTGGAACTATGATGTTAACCGAGTTGTTGATTTTTATAATGTGTTGGATGCATTTCATTCCTTTAATCCAGACTTAGTGTTAATGGATATAACACTACCTTATTTAAATGGATATTTATGGACGGAAAAGATTCGTGAAGAATCCAAAGTTCCAATTATCTTTATTTCAAGTGCTACAGACAATATGAGTATTGTGATGGCTATATCTAAGGGTGCGGATGATTTTGTAGTAAAGCCTTTTGATTTAAATGTTTTGGCTGCTAAAATTACGGCAATATTAAGACGTAGCTATGACTTTGTATCCAATCATAATATTCTTGAATATCAAGGTGTACGCTTTAATTTAGATGATAATACCGTAAGTTTTCAATCTATGAATATTGAACTCAGCAAGAATGAGGCAAAGATACTTCGACTGCTTATGGAAAAGAAGGGGACGATTGTATCTCGAGATAGTTTAATGGAATATTTGTGGAAGACTGATTTTTATGTGGACGAAAATGCACTAAGTGTGAATGTGAATCGTTTGCGTAAAAAGTTAGAGAGTATTGGCATTGTGGATTTTATTCAAACAAAAAAAGGGTTGGGATATAAGATATGAAGTTGTTTATCCATTATTTAAAAGATCGATTGTTCTTTATTATGATCTATGTAGTCAGTGTATTCGTTTGTTTATGCGTATTTAAATTATATAATCTAGAACTAGAAGCCTTTACATATGCTTTTATGATTTTATGTGTCTTATTGGTGGTTTGTTTCTGTGTGGATTACTACAAATATTATAAGAAACACCAAACACTACTAACTCTTCGATCTAACAGTAATGTTTCTTTGTCTTGTGATCTTCAAGATTCTTCATTAATAGGAGAAGATTATCATGAAATCTTAGTAGCTATGAAAAAATATCATGATGAATATGTTGAATCTTCAGAAAGTAAAATGCATGATCTAGAAGATTACTTTACGATGTGGGTACATCAGGCTAAACTTCCTATTGCTGCTATGAAATTATTATTGGAAGATGACAAGTTGAGCCGTAGTGAAATTAAGCTGCAACTCTTACGTATGGATCAATATACAGATATGGTTTTAGCCTATCTACGCTTACATAGTACGCATACGGATTTCTTATTTAAAGAATTAGAATTGGATGATTTAATTCGACAATCGATTCGTCGCTTTTCTACAGAATTTATTCGTAAACACATTCAGTTGAACTTTAAAGAAACTGGAGATGTGATTTTGAGTGATGAAAAGTGGCTTGTGTTTGTGTTGGAACAAATTCTTTCGAATAGTCTTAAATATACCAATGAAAATGGTTTGATATCTATATATATGAAGTCTAAACATGTTTTAGTTATTGAAGATACCGGTATTGGCATTAGTGCAAGTGATTTAAGTCGTGTGTTTGAAAAGGGATATACAGGCACGAATGGGCGTAGTGATAAAACGGCCAGTGGTCTAGGTCTATATTTATGTAAAAATATTTTGGATATGTTAAATCATAAAATAACAATTGAATCTAGTGTAGGTAAGGGCACTCGTGTATTACTAGATCTTACGCATTTTGAAGGAAGAATCGAGTAATCTTACAATCTTGTAAGATGAGTGTTAGCTGAATCGATGGCTGCATTTTTGAATTCTTTGTAGAATTTTGGTGTACATGGAGGTAATGAATATGGTATTATTAGAAGTAAAAAATTTGAAAAAAGTATATACAACAAGATTTACACAGAATCAAGTACAGGCATTGACCAACGTTAATTTTAGTGTGAATAAAGGCGAATATGTAGCTATCATGGGTGAGTCTGGATCTGGTAAGACAACATTATTAAATATCTTGGCAGCTTTGGATAAACCAACCAGTGGACAAGTCTTATTACATGGTAAAGATATTACGCATATTTCAGAAAAAGAAATTGCGAACTTTCGAAGAGAACACTTAGGCTTTGTATTCCAAGATTTTAACTTATTAGATAATTTTAATAATCGCGATAATATTTTCTTGCCTTTGGTTTTAAGTCAGAAGAAATATCCAGAAATGAAAGAAAGATTGACTCCAATCGCCAAACAACTAGGGATTGAGGATATTTTAGACAAATTTCCATATGAAATTAGTGGTGGGCAAAAACAGCGTGTAGCTGTTGCTCGTGCTATCATCACAAATCCAGATCTAATTTTGGCGGATGAGCCAACGGGGGCTTTGGATTCAAAGAGTACAGAAGAACTTTTACATTTATTTGGAACCATCAATGCGAATCAACAAACAATTGTAATGGTAACCCATTCGACAAAGGCGGCAAGTCATGCGTCTCGCGTTCTATTTATTAAGGATGGAAAGATTTTCCATGAAATTTATAAAGGAAATAAAAACTTAGATCAGATGTACCAATGTATTAGTGATACGTTGACATTACTAGCTACAGGTGGTGTTCATCATGAGTAGAGCTTTCTATTTAAATTTAGCTGTAGATAATTTGAAGAAGAATGCGCGTACCATTATTCCTTATATACTAACGAGTGTCTTAACGACAATGATGTTGTATATGGTTGTTTCTTTGGCAAATAATCCAAACTTAAATGAGATGTTAGGGGCAATGACACTAACGCAGATGTTAGGCTTTGGGGTTGTCATTATTGAAATCTTTGCGTTTATCTTCTTGTTCTATACACATAGCTTTTTAATTAAAAGAAGACAAAAAGAGTTCGCGTTATTCTCTATATTAGGAATGGAAAAGAAACACTTAGCTCGCGTCTTGTTTTATGAAACTGCGATTACTTTATTTGTATCATTAGCTTTAGGTATTGGTTTAGGTATCTTGTTTGATAAAGCGATGTTTTTAATCATCGCAAAAATGATTGGTGCAGATATTATACTTGGTTTCTATTTCTCATTTATAGGTATGAGACAATGTGTTCTTGTGATTGGATTGATCTATGTATTGATCTATTTCTATTCTATGATTCGTATTCATATTTCAAGTCCAATTGAATTGCTTCATTCGAGTCATATGGGTGAAAAAGAGCCTAAGGCAAAATGGTTTCTATCTATTGTTGGTATTCTTTGTCTAGGTATTGGATACTATTTATCAATTACGACTAAAAATCCTTTAACGGCATTCTATTTTTTCTTTGTGGCTGTTGTACTTGTCATTATTGGAACCTATTTATTATTTACATCAATTTCGGTCACTTTCTTAAAATTAATGAAGAAAAACAAGAATTATTATTATAAGACGAATCACTTTATTAGTGTTTCTGGCATGATGTATCGTATGAAACAAAATGCGGTAGGACTAGCCAATATTTGTATTCTTTCAACGATGGTCTTAGTCATGTTGTCTACAACACTAATTATGTGGTCAAGTATTGATCGTGTTGTGGATTCACAATATCCTAGAAGTGTAATGGGAAATGGATATGGGGATGCTTCAAATATTGATTTTGATGAAATGAGTGAAGAATTGATTCGTATGGGCATCGTTCCAAAGAATCTTCTTGCGTATAAGAGATTGGATTATGCTGGATATTTAAAGAATGGAACTTTGATTACGGATTATCGGAATGAGGGGATGAATGCGGTAAATGAGATTCAAGAATTTTATTGTCTTCCACTAAAGGATATTCAGGATTATGAAAATATTAAGGGGCCTTTAAAGCCAAATGAAATATATGTGTATTCCAACGTAGAGACAATCAAAGAAAAGACTTTATCTTTATTTGGAAAAGAATATGTTGTGAAGAAACAATTGGACCACTTGAAGATGGATGAGAGCAATCCCAATGTGACAGAACATTATTATATTATTGTGGATTCAGAAAAGACTTTAGAAACGATGCAACAAGATCAGATAAATGTGTATGGCGACAATGCGAGTGCAATATATGCGAAATATTCGTTTGATTGTGATGCGAATGAGCGTGAAGTTATTAAAAAGTTAGATCAGAATGAGAATATAAATGATTTTATTTGGTTAAGTAAATCGGATCAGAAACAAGGATTGATTGAATTATATGCAGGCTTCTTATTTATTGGAATCTTCTTAAGCTTCTTATTTATTATGGCAACCATTCTAATTATGTACTACAAGCAAATTACAGAAGGCTATGAAGATAAGGATCGTTTTGAAATCATGCAAAAAGTAGGTCTTGAACAACAAGATGTAAAGAAGGCTATTCACTCACAAGTATTGACCGTATTCTTTATGCCTTTACTTGTTGCAGGACTTCATGTTTGTTTTGCGTATCCAATGATTGAAAAGCTACTTCATTTATTATTTGTGAGTGATTCATGGCTTTATATTCGAACAACAGCTATGTGTTTTGTGGCTTTTGCCCTAGTCTATATTGTGATTTATGTATTGACTTCAAAAGTCTATTACGGAATTGTAAAGAGAAATGCTTAATTGGATATTGGGGTTTCTTTTGATTGGATTATGTATCTATATATATTATGTGAATCATCATGGAAATTAGTACTCGAATAGAGTACTATTTTTTTAGGTGATATTTATGTTTATAAATGGATTTGACATCTTGTGGGATGAAATTGATGATTATGTGGCCAATATTAAAAGTATTCGAAGTATCGATCAATTCATGTTTAATAAGCCGGTCACTTTCTTTTGTGGCGAAAATGGAAGTGGTAAATCCACCTTATTAGAAGCTCTTGCGATTAAAAATGGATTGAATCCAGAAGGTGGAACAAGAAATTATGATTTTTCTACGTATGATTCGTATTCTAGTTTGCATAAACATATGCGTTTGTGGCGTAATAGAAAACCGGATTGGATGTATTTCTTGCGTGCAGAAAGCTTCTATAATGTTGCGACAAAGGAAATGGAATATAGTGGTGTTTTTTCTGAAAGATACCATGATCAATCGCATGGTCAGAGTTTCTTTTCTGTATTGATGAAACAAACAAATAAAAATGGATTATACTTTCTAGATGAACCAGAAGCGGCTTTATCTTGTCAGAATCAATTGGCCTTACTCTATTTGATTGAGGAATGTGTGAAACAAAATTGTCAATTTATCATTGCGACACATTCACCTATATTATTAGGATTTCCGGGTGCACAAATCTTATCGTTTGATGATGGTAAGGTAGAAGAAGTGGATTATAAATCTACGTCTAGCTATCAAACAATGAAATTATTTTTGGATCGCTATGATTATTTTGTGAAAGATATTCAAGAGAATAATGAAGGAGGGATATTGTGATTAAATTAATTGCGATTGGAAAGAATAAAGATAAGGCGTTACAGTCTTTAGAAAAAGAATATATGAAGCGCTTGTCGGCTTTTTGTAAGTTTAGTGAAATCGAAGTCAAGGATGAGGCAAATGAGCATGTTTCTAGAGAAGCCGAGGTTTTATTGGTGAAGGAAAAAGAAGGAAATCGTGTTCTAGAAAAATTATCGGATCAAGATTTTGTGGTATTACTCGATCTTCATGGAAAGATGATTGATTCCGAAACATTTGCGAAAAATTTGGATATGTGGCAAATGAAGTATTCGAATATTGTCTTTGTGATTGCGGGAAGTCTTGGACCAAGTGAAAAACTAGTTTCTAGAGCGAATTATCGTTGGAAATTATCGGATCTAACTTTTACACATTTAATGACGCGTGTCTTGATGTTGGAACAGATTTATCGTGGTTTTATGATCAATAATGGTCGTAATTACCACAAGTAAGTGATGTAAGCGCTTTTTGTGAAATATTTTACTTGTGAAAAACTAGTCAATCAATTTATGTAGTGATATAATGGATGTGCAAAAAAAATGACAGTAGGAGGAATATACATGACAAAGAGAACTGTTAAAGACCTTGATGTTGCTGGAAAAAAGGTCATCGTACGTTGTGATTTTAACGTGCCAAGAAAAGATGGTGTTATCACAGATGATAACCGTATCGTAATGGCTTTACCTACAATTAAATATTTAGTAGAAAACAAAGCTAAAGTTATTTTGATGTCTCACTTAGGAAAAGTTAAGACTGAAGAAGACAAAGCTAAAAACAACTTGGAATGCGTAGCTGTACGTTTACAAGAATTGTTACCAGATGTAAAAGTAACTTTCTGCCCAGTAACTCGTGGTGAAGAATTAGAAAACGCTGTAAATGCATTAGCTGATGGTGAAATCGTATTAATGCAAAATACTCGTTATGAAAAAGGCGAAAGCAAAAACGATCCTGAATTAGGTGCATATTGGGCTAGCTTAGGTGAAGTATTCGTTGAAGATGCATTCGGATCTGTTCACCGTGCTCACGCTTCTACTGTAGGTATCCCTACAAATATTAAAGAAAATGGATTAGGATTCTTAGTTGAAAAAGAAGTTACAATGTTAGGAAAAGCTGTTGATGAACCAGCTCACCCATTCGTAGCTATCATTGGTGGATCAAAAGTATCTAGTAAGATCGATGTTGTTGACAACTTATTGAAAAAAGCTGACAAAGTTATCATCGGTGGTGGAATGGCATATACATTCTCTAAAGCTGTTGGTGGTTCAATCGGTACTTCATTAGTTGAAGATGACAAATTGGATTTAGCAAAAGAATATTTAGAAAAAGCTGGAGACAAATTAGTTCTTCCTGTAGATAATGTAATCGCTGATGCATTCAGTGAAGATGCTAACACTTCTGTTGCTGATGCTGGACAAATTCCTGATGGATGGATGGGATTAGATATTGGTCCTAAATCTGTTGAATTGTTCAGAAAAACTTTAGCTGGTGCTAAAACTGTAGTATGGAATGGACCTATGGGTGTATTCGAAATGCCTAAATTCGCTAAAGGTACTGAAGAAGTATGTAAAGCAATCTCTGAATTACCAGATGCTATTACAGTAATCGGTGGTGGAGATTCTGCTGCTGCTGCAAAACAATTGGGATATGCAGATAAATTCTCTCACGTTTCAACTGGTGGTGGAGCTAGTTTGGAATACATGGAAGGTAAAACATTACCTGGTATCGCTATTATCAGCGAAAAGTAATAAGGAGATGTACTTAAGATGAGAAAACCTATTATCGTTGGAAACTGGAAAATGAACAAAAACAACGCTGAAACAAAAGCTTTCTTCGAAGCTGTTGACGGTGTTGCTGCTAGCGAAAATGCTACTTATGGAATTGGATGTCCATTTACTGATTTAAGAACTGCATTGGATCACGCTAAAAACTTAGTTGTAGCTGCTGAAAACTGCCACTTTGAAGATAGTGGAGCTTTCACTGGTGAAGTTAGTGTTCCTATGTTAGAAGAAATGGGTGTTAAATACTGCATTATCGGTCACTCAGAACGTCGTGAAATGTTTGGTGATACTGATGAAACAGTAAACAAAAAAGCAAAACGTTTAATCAAAGCTGGAATCACTCCAATCTTATGTGTTGGTGAAACAGAAGCTGATTACGATGCTGGGAACTCAGAAAAAGTAATTCGTGAAGAATTAGCTGGTTCATTAGCTGACTTATGTCCAAAATGTGTTGGTGAAATGGTAATTGCCTACGAACCAATCTGGGCTATTGGAACTGGAAAATCTGCTTCAGTTGAAATTGCTGAAAACTGCTGTAAGATCGTACGTGACCAAGTTAAGGTTATGTATGGTGAAGAAGCTGCTGAAAAAGTACGTATCCAATATGGTGGAAGTGTTAAACCTAACAATATCGTTGAATATATGGCTCAACCAGATATCGATGGTGCATTAATTGGTGGTGCTAGTTTAAAAGAAGATAGCTTCACAGAAATCATTGAAAAAACAAAATAATTAATGATGATTTAGGCCTCGAAAGAGGCCTTTAATTTTAGTGGCTTCTAACCAAAAATAAAATAAAGGGTTGTTTGTGAGGCGGTTTCATGGTAAAATACTCATGAACTATTTTAAATAGGGGGTAGAATAAAATGAACTTTGTAGAAAATAATGGTAAAAAAGTCGCAGCAATTCTTTGCGTGGCATCTGCTTTCCCTGTTGTAGCAACAGTAGTTGCAGCCAAGGAAGAACCAGGATGGCATGGCGATCGTTACGTAAATGAAGATAAAACTGTAGCTAAAGGATGGCAAGAAATCGAAGGAAAATCTTACTACTTCTCAGAAGATGGTACAGTAAATTCTTCTAAAACTGAAAATGCTACTACAGCTAGTGTTTCTAGTAACATTACAGGGGAAGTTAAAGAAACAGTGGCTACAGCAAGTCAAGAAGCTGTGAAACAAGAAACAGAAGAAAAAGCAGCTGTTGAAGAAGCGCCTGTTGAAACTCCAGAAGTTACACCTGAAGAAACAACAGACACAACTGATACTACTGAAACTCCAGAAGCTCCTGCAGCTCCAGTAGAAACACCAAGTGTAGACACAAACACAACAGTTACTCCAGATACTTCAACTGATCAAGTAACTCCAGAAGCTCCTGCAGCTCCTGTTACACCAGCAGCTCCAGCAGTTCCTGAAACTCCAGCTACACCAGAAGCACCAGCTGATTCAACATTAGGTGATAGAATTTCAGCTGCAGCTCAAGAATTAGTAGGTGTTACAGATGGATTATGGTGTACACAAGTTGTTCAACAAGCATTAGCTAATGCAGGTGTAAGTGATGCATATCAATTATGGCCAGATCAATATGTTGGTGTATACGGATATTATACGGATTCTCCTCAAGCAGGTGACTTATTGTATTACAACAATGGTGGACGTGGAATTGATCACATTGCGATCTATATCGGTAATGGAATGGCAGTACATGGAAACTATAATGGTAAGACTGTAATTGCTAGTGCATATGTACCTGGAGCAGCTAACCCACAATTCATTCGTGTTGTTAGATAATTTGAATTTATAAGCTTGGCTTTGACCAAGCTTTTTTTTTAATGTTTTGTATTGTATAATATGAGGTAGTTTTGGAGGCTAAATCTTATGAATGAAGCATATAAAAATATAATCGATAGAAGAAGTGTTAGAAATTTTAATGATATAAAAGTAAGTCATGATGTAATTGAAAAAATCGTGTATGCTGGTCAGTGTGCACCAAGTGGAATGAATCGTCAAATTTTTGCCTTTGTGGTTGTAGAAAATGAAGAGTTGATTGAAAAATTGTCAAAAATGAATGCTGAAATAATGAATTCAACATCAGATCCTTTCTATGGTGCTAAAAGCATGATTATTGTTTTTGCCGATTCTAATGCACCAACCTATTTATATGATGGCGCTTTAGCTATGGGCAATCTAATGAATGCGGCGAATGCACTTGGTGTAGATTCATGTTGGATTCATCGTGCTAAAGAGGTATTTGAAACTGAATTTGGTAAAAAATTAAAGAGGGAGTGGCAAATTCCTGAATCATATGAAGGGATTGGCCATTGTATATTAGGATATCGTGCGCAAGAGCTATCAGAACGTGCTCCAAGAACTTCTAAGGTGATTTATGCATAGTATACGTATTGGACAAGCTGTAGATATTCATCAGCTTGTAGAGAACAGAAAACTAATTCTGGGCGGTGTTGAAATAGAGCATTCAAAAGGTTTATTAGGACATTCAGATGCAGATGTTTTAACTCATGCGATTGGTGAAAGTATTTTAGGAGCACTTTCTTTAGGAGATCTAGGAAAACACTTTCCGGATACGGATCCAAAATTTAAAGGAGCCAATAGTTTAGCATTATTAGGTCATATTTATGACATGATGGATGATATGGGGTATCAAATTGGTAATGTGGATGCGACCATTTTAGCTGAAAGACCTAAAATGGCACCTCATATCATTCAAATGCGAACAAATATCGCACATGTTTTACATTGTGATATAGAAGATGTCTCTATTAAGGCAACTCGTGGAGAAAAACTAGGCTTTGTAGGGAATGAAGAGGGTATTGTTAGTTTAAGTGTTTGTATATTGGAGAGAAAAGCATGAGAGTTGTAATTCAAAGAGCAAAAAACGCAAAATGTACAGTAGAGGGTCAAATTACAGGTCAAATTGATCATGGATATTGTATTTTTGTTGGTTTTAATAATGAGGATACAGATGAAATTATTGATAAAATGATTCATAAAATTTTATTTTTACGTATTTTTGAAGACGAAAATGGCAAGATGAATAAATCAATACGGGATGTCGATGGAAGCATTCTATCTATTTCACAATTTACTTTATATGCGGATTGCAAAAAGGGAAATCGTCCAAGTTTTACAAATGCTGGTAAGCCAGATTTGGCTACGGCATTATATGATCAATTTAATCTAAAACTTCAAGAGCAAGGCATGCATGTTGAAACAGGTATCTTTGGAGCAGATATGAAGATTGAATTGTTGAACGATGGTCCTGTAACGATTGTGTTAGATTCAAAGGAGTTGTTTTAATGGAAATTATTTATGGAAATATAATTGCGGATAACATCAAGTCTTCAATGAAACAAAAAATTGATGATATTCGTGCCCAAGGAAAAAGACTACCATTATTAAGTGTGGTTCTTGTTGGTAATAATGCGGCAAGTAATTCTTATGTTCGGGGTAAAGAAAAGGCATGTGCTTCAATTGGTATGCTTCAACAAACGATTCGTTTAGATGAAAATGTATCGCAAAAAGAATTAAGTGATGTAATTGTAAATTTAAATCTAGATCCTAAAGTTGATGGTATTTTAGTACAAATGCCACTTCCTGAACATTTAGATGAAACAGCTGTATTAGAACTGATTGATCCCCAAAAAGATGTGGATGGCTTACACCCTATGAATGCAGGGTGTTTATTAACAAATCGACCTGGATTTATTCCTTGTACACCACAAGGTGTCATGGCAATGTTAGATTCAATTGGCTATAAAGATTTATCTGGAAAGCGTGCGGTTGTTTGTGGGAGAAGTAATTTAGTAGGTAAACCAGTTGCGTTACTCCTTCAAAATCGCAATGCGACAGTCACGGTTGTACACTCAAAAACACCGGATATCGAAACAATTGCTTCACAAGCAGATATTTTGATTGTTGCGATGGGTGTTAGTCAAATGGTCAATGAAAATTGGGTAAAAGAAGGTGCCGTTGTAATCGATGTAGGAATTAATCGTGTGAATGGAAAACTTGTTGGTGACTGCGACTTTGAATCTGTGTCAAAAAAAGCTAGTTATGTAAGTCCAGTGCCAAAAGGTGTTGGTCCAATGACGGTTTGTATGTTATTATCGAATACGTTAGATGCATATAAAATGCATATACAAGGAGAATAATTATGGATTATGGATTAAATGATATTGTAGAAATGAAAAAAGAGCATCCTTGTCATAAGTCCAAAGAATGGAAAATTATTCGTATGGGTGCTGATATTCGAATTAAATGTTTAGGTTGTGGTGCCAGTGTTTTGATGCCTAGACAAAAATTTGAAAAAAAATTAAAAAAAGTAATTCGACATGAAGAAGAATAGAGAGGATGTATAAATTTATGCCATTAACTGCAGGAATCGTTGGTCTTCCAAACGTTGGAAAGTCAACGTTATTTAACGCTATTACTAAATCTCAGGTAGAAGCTGCAAACTATCCATTTGCGACAATTCAACCTAATGTAGGAGTTGTAGAAGTACCAGACTATCGTATTGATCGTTTAGTTGAAATCTTCAATCCAAAAAAGACAATCTATACGACATTTGAATTTACAGATATTGCTGGATTGGTTAAAGGTGCTAGTCAAGGTGAAGGTTTAGGGAACCAATTTTTATCAAACATTCGTTTAACAGATGCGATTTGTCACGTGGTTCGTTGTTTTGATAACCCTGATATTACACATGTTGAAAATAGTGTAGATCCAATTCGTGATATTGAAATCATTAACTTAGAACTTACTTTAGCAGATTTGCAAACTATTGAAAATCGTAGAAGTAAGATTGAACGTAAAGCTAAGACAAACAAAGACAAGGAATCTTTAGATGAATTGGCTTTATTAGATCGTCTTCAACCTGTTTTAGAAGAAGGAAAACCAGCTCGTTCTCTAGAATTGAATGAAGAAGAACAAATTTTGATGAAGGGCTATAACTTATTAACCGCAAAGCCAATGATCTATGTTGCTAACTTAGATGATGAAGGTATTATGGATCCAGATTCATGTGCTTACTATAATCAAGTAAAAGAATATGCGCAAAGCCAAAATAATCAGGTTGTTGCCTTATGTGCGCAGATGGAAGAAGAATTGTCTAGCTTGGATAAAGAAGAAAAAGATGCATTCTTAGAAGAATTAGGTGTAGAAACATCAGGATTGGATCAATTGATTCAAAAGGCATATTCAGTATTGGATTTATGCACATTCTTGACTGCTGGAGAAGATGAGTGTCGTGCATGGACATTTAAAAAGGGTATGAAGGCACCTGATTGTGCCGGTATTATTCATACAGACTTTAAAAAAGGCTTTATTCGTGCAGAAGTATATCGTTTTGACGATATTGATGAATTAGGTAGTGAATTAGCTATTAAAGAAGCAGGGCGCTTGCGCTTAGAAGGAAAAGATTATGTCGTTCAAGATGGCGATGTAATGCATTTTAGATTTAATGTTTAATTTTCAAAATATAATTTATTTGATTATTGCCGTAGTATTATCTATGTCCATTCATGAAATGGCACATGGTTTAGTTTCTTATTGGATGGGAGATCCTACAGCTAAAATCGAAGGAAGATTGAGCTTAAATCCATTTAAGCATGTAGACTGGGTTGGTCTAGTTTGTTTGTTGATATGTGGATTTGGATGGGCAAAACCAGTACCAATCGATTCGAGATATTATAAAGACGCAAAAACAGGAATTATATGGACAAGCTTTGCGGGTCCAGTTGCTAATTTTCTTTTAAGCTTTATTTGTGTGTTTCTGTTTTATGCATTATATAAATTTGCTCCTTATTTTATGATGTCAAAGGTAGGTTATTTTGTATCAAATGCATTAACTTATACAGGACTTATTTCAACAGGTTTTGGAATATTTAATTTAATTCCAGTACCTCCATTAGATGGTTCTAAGGTGCTATTTTCATTCTTGCCTGACGATAAATATTATAAGTTTATCAATGGAGCACCATGGATGAATTTATTGTTTATCTTTATGATTTTTACAGGTATCTTAGATTATCCATTAGGCATGTTACGCTCGAATATGATTCAATTTTTTGAGATGATTGCAAAGATGATTTTAGGTTTCTAAAGTCATCTTTTTTTAAACGCTTTCAGAAAAAAATACCATTTAACTAAAAATTAACATAAATTTAATATTGTTTTGACATTGTTTTTATTGCATAATAAAGACGTCGCAATATGCGTAAAAATTGAAAATAAAATAATTCATTTTATAAAAGGAGTTCGAGATGGAAATAGTTACAATGGTCTTATCCCTATTAGGTGGCATTGCGTTATTTTTGTTCGGTATGTCTTTAATGGGCGATGGACTAAAAAGCGTAGCCGGTAATAAATTAGAAGCATTCTTGTACAAAATGACAAACACAAGTTTAAAAGGTGTTGCCCTAGGTGCAGGTGTTACTTCTGTTATTCAATCTAGTAGTGCTACGACAGTAATGGTCATTGGTTTTGTTAACTCAGGTATGATGAAACTAAGACAAGCAATCGGTATTATTATGGGTGCTAATATTGGTACAAGTATTACTGGTTGGATATTGTGTTTATCTTATGTTGGTGGATCAAATGGTATCGCAAGCTTATTTTCGACAGCTACGATTACAACGTTGTTTGCGTTTATTGGTATTTGTTTAAAAACATTTGGAAAACGTACAACACATAAAAATGTTGGTAATATCATGCTTGGATTTGCGATTTTAATGACGGGTATGCAACAAATGAGTGGAGCTGTTTCACCTTTAAGAACAAATGAAACATTCATTAGTATGCTTACAATGTTCTCAAATCCAGTCATGGGTATTCTTGTTGGTATTTTGTTTACAGCGGTTCTACAAAGTGCAAGTGCTGCGATCGGTATTTTGCAGGCACTATCTATGACAGGCTCATTGACATTTGCGGCAGCATTCCCAATTAACTTGGGTATTGGTATTGGTGCTGCATGTCCAGTGTTGATTTCTGCTTTAAGTGCAAACAAGAATGGTAAACGTACCGCATTAGAATATTTGATCAATGACTTATTTGGTATGATTATTTGGTCTATCTTATTCTATGGTTCAAATCTATTTATGCACTATGATTTTGTGAATAAAGTTATGTCTCCAATAAATATTGCATTAATGAATACAGCGATTCGTTGTGGAAATGTATTAGTTTTATTCTGGTTCATTCCTCAAATTGAAAAATTATTGATGCGTATTGTCAAAGACAGTCCAGAAGATCTAGCAGAACAGGCTGACTTTGATTTATTAGAAGAACGTTTGATTCCTTATCCTGCCTTAGCTATTGCTCAATGTCATCGTGTTATGAATGGTATGGCTAAAAAGGTTCGTAATAATGTGAATCGTTCAATGAACTTGATCAATGAATTTAGACCTGAAAAATATGAGAAGGTACATCGTAAAGAAACATTGATTGATAAATATGAAGCGCGTTTAGGTTCTTATTTGATGCAACTTACAAAACAAGCATTAAATACTGAACAAACAAGACAAGCCTCATTATATCTTCATACTATTAGTGACTTTGAAAGAATCGGTGATCACGCGGCAGATATTGCCGAGATGTCAAAGAGTATCAATGAAAATCGTATGGAAATGTCAGAAGCTGCCATGGATGAGTTAAACCTTGTCATGGAAGCAGTTCGTGAATCGATGAATATGACATACCATGCATATCTAGAAGATGATTTCGATTTGGCTCGACGTGTATCTCCACTTGGAATTGTCATTCGTGGACTATGTGATGAAATGAAATTACGTCACGTTGAACGTTTATCTCAAGGAAACTGTGGACTTGAAGAAGGTACAGTATTCAATGATTTATTGAATAGTTTAAACCGTATTGCCACACACTGTGCAAGTAGTATGGTGGCCTTGGTTAAGATTCGTGAAAAAGATACAGATATTCACATTCACGATTCAAAGGTATATGCGATTGAGGGTGATGATTATAAAACGACGTTGGCTGAATATCGCGAAAAATATGATCTTGGACAAAGAGAAGGTCGTATTGTAAGTATGGAAGACGATCAAGTTGAATAGAAATTAAAAAAGGGCCTGAGAAATCAGGCCTTTGATGTATTAATTTGAATGTCACATTTGTCTTGGATTGAAAAAGTATTAAAATAGGCTTCTTCTAAAGGAATCCAGCGTTGAATGAAATTATTCAACATCTTTGGATTTCTTTTTCTTAGTCTTTCTATTTGTTCGTCTTTATTGACTGTTAAGAAAACAGAAAAATCATAATATTTTTGAAGACTAGAATGCATAGAATAAGAGCCTTCTATAATATTGAATGGTTTATATGGAATCAAGATAGCATGCTCTATAGACATAGTTGAACAATTAAATTTACACAACTTCACATCTTCATGTTTTGATAATGGAATCAATATCTCTTGTTCAAAACGCTCATGATCTACGTTTTCTCCAGGACTTGTAAGTCTTTCTGTTGTCCTTTGATGGGGTTGCAAGAAAAAGTCGTCCATTTTAAATACGTTGCAGTCATATACTAGTTTTAAAAGATTTGAAAGTGTTGTCTTACCCGAAGCACAACGTCCATCAATTGAAATCATAGAAGGATGGTTGTTGTCTATATATTTGAATAGTTCTAGAAATGGAACATATTTTTTGTGAATCAGACGATATGCAGGATGATACAATTGATTGAATGTATTGGAATGATGAATGGCCGGATAATTATCTTCTTTCCATTTAGAAAGAATGCATTTTGATTCTTCTACTGAAAATGGAAGTTCGTTATTTGAAATTAAATCCATCAGAGATTGATTTTTTTCTTCGAGTTGTTTTATTCCTTTTTTTTCTTGTTGACTCGATAATATAAATAAAGTGCTCAACGTGTCTACACTTAAACCATAATTTAAATGAATACGAACATAGTCTCCATCTAATTCTTCTATAGAATTAAAAGAATCTTTATTGTCTTGTAGTTCATGTTCAATATTTGATTTGACTTTAGAAAAATTAGAAACAAGGTGTTCACAACCAAAACAACTTTGATACAAGAATTTCATAAGGTCTTGTAGTTCTAATTTAGGATAGATTTTAAATTGATTGAGGATATATTCTTTGGTGTTCATAAAAGATATTTTATCATATTCTTCTCTTTTTGATTATAGATAAAAACTATAACGGGTGCATATTATTAAATATTATCAATAATTATTTAGAAATGATAGAATAATGTCATTGGAGGAAATTTACTTATGTTGAATATAAAATATGATATTGTAGGATCTTTTTTAAGACCACAAGAAATTAAAGATGCTCGTGCTAAATTTAATAATAATGAAATCACATATGAACAATTGCGTGATATTGAAGATGAACAAATCGCAAAATTGGTTGCCAAAGAAGTACAGCACGGCTTGAAGTTTGTGACAGATGGAGAATTCCGTCGTCGCTGGTGGCATTTGGATTGGTTAAAAGAATTTGATGGTTTTACCACAAAACACTTAGATAAGTTTATTAATGGAAGAAACAATCATATTGAATTGGGTATGATTGAAGGAAAGGTCTTCTATGATCCAAATAAAGCACATAAAGAAATGTACGCATGGGATTTTTTGAAAAATGAGGCTAGTAAATATGGAGTAGAGGCCAAAAAATGTATTTCTGGACCAAATATGATTTTGATTGATCATTTCTTACAATTAGGCATTAAAGATACACCATATTATGGTACGGATATTGAAGCTGTGATTGAAGATATTGGTTTGGCATATCAAGCAGCCATTCGTGATTTTTATAATCATGGATGTCGCTATATTCAAATTGATGATACTTCATGGACATATATGATTGATGATGCGTTTGTATCCAAAGTAGAAGGTTTGGGTTATACAAAAGCTCAAGTATTAGATTGGTTTGTACGTGTAAGTACAAAGGCATTAGAAAATCGTCCTGAAGATATGCAGATTGCGACGCATTTCTGTAAAGGGAACTTTAAAGGAAATCCTTTATTCCATGGATTCTATGATACGATTGCAAAATCTGTCGCAAGTATTCCATATGATGGCTATTTTGTAGAATATGATGATGCTCGCAGTGGAACCTTTGATCCATGGGCTATTTTAAAAGGCACAGATCGTACATTTGTGGCTGGATTGATTTCTACAAAACGTCCAGAATTAGAAGAACATGATGCAATTAAAGCTCGTTATGAACAAGCTAAAGCAGTTGTAGGAGATAACATTGCTCTTTCTCCACAATGTGGATTTGCCTCTGTAGAAGAAGGAAACTGTATTGATGAAGAAACACAGTGGAAGAAAATTGATTTATTGGTATCTTGCCAAGACTTCATTTAAGGGAAATCGTTCGATTTCTCTTTTTTTCACAAAAAAAGGAACAATTACTTGTTCCTATAGTATGAATTTAAGAAAGATTCTTTGAATTCTTTAAATGTACCATCTAAAATAGCTTGTCTAGCCTGTTCTGTAAGACGGATGATGAAGCGAAGATTATGTATAGAAGCTAGTTCAAAATATTTAGCAGATTCAGTACGATCTTGCGATTTCCATAGTCTTCTTAATTCACCAAGCGTAACTTTACTTTGACATGTAGGGCAATCACAATCTTCATCAATTAGCAAATCACTATCTCTATATTTAGATAAATTGATAGGTCCATGCATTGTATATAATCTTCCATGTCTTGCCTCTCTTGTGGGGGCAACACAATCAAATGTATCCGCTCCATTTTCAGTTCCAATTAAAATATCATCTGGATGGGATAAACCTAATAAGTGTCTTGGTTTATTTTCTGGTAGTTCTTCATTGCACCAAGTTAAAATATCGCCTAATGTTTCTTTTAAGAAAGCTCCGCCTAAGCCATAGCCATCAAAATCCATTTGTGCGTATTTTTTACAAGTAGATCTTCTCAAGTCTTCCCAACGACCACCTTGGATAACTCCATACAAAGATTGGTGATAGCCTAGATCATCACAATGTTTCTTATGTTCGTCTAGACTTCTTTTTGCCCAACGCTCGGTTCTTGCCAAGGATTCAACATTATATTCATATGTATCCGCTAAAGAAGTTAATTCATCATAAGCCATATGGATATCAGCTCCAATACGACATTGAATCTGCATACTTTCTTCAGGACCAATAAAATCTTCCTGTCCTGTAAATGGATCATGAAAGTGTACTCCATCTTCTGTGACATGAGCCAAACGTTTTTCTTCTTCGGTATTTTTCATGTTGTCTTCACGTTTCATGCTGACAACTTTTCCACAACCTGAACCTAAAGACATGACTTGAAATCCACCGGAATCCGTTAAGGTTGGGCCATTCCATTTTGACCATGCAGATAAGCCTCCATTAGCGGCAATCTCAGGGGAAATGTTTCGTAAATGATATCCATTGCTTAACATGGCTTGAGCATTGATGCTCTTTAATTCTTCCATAGAAACAAAACGAACTTCCCCATGTGTTCCCACACACATAAATGCCGGCGTTTTAATGTCTCCATGAGGTGTATGTATAATTCCGGCTCTTCCTAAATGGCCAGGAATTCTTTTTTCAATTTCAAAATAAAATTTATTGTCATTTTTATATTCCATAAATGCCTCCAACCCATTTATTTTATCACATATTAGCGTCGGCTTATATAAAAGATTATGCCAAGTATACTGATTATACCTGCAACATATCCGATGGATTGAATATTCATCAAATTAATGGTTTGTCCTCCAATAAAAGATCCTAATCCAATACCTAGATTAAAGATGCCTGAGAAAATCGACATCGCAACAGAACTTGTATTTTCATTTGTTGCCAACATTGTTTCTGATTGGCAAGCCACATTAAATGCAGTAGAGCTAGTTCCCCATACAATACACATCAACAAGAGTGTGATGATGGATACTGCACTTGGTTTTAATAAGAATAAAACAAGTGTAAGAGAGAATAGCGAAGCTAAGATGAATCTTTTTCTATTCTTGTTGTAGAAATTAGAGAATAAAATACTTCCACCGATTCCGGCAACACCAAATAAAGAGAGTACAAGTGTAATTGTTGTATTGGATAAAATTGCGACTTGTGATAAGAAGGGTTCGATATAGCTATAGGCTGTATAGTAGGCACTCGCAAATAATAAGGAAATACCGTAAATGGTAATTAGCTGTTTATTTCTTAATAGTGTAGGTAATTGATATAAAGTAAAGGCAGAAGTTGTTTCAAGACTAGGTAAGTAGTGTGTTTGAAAAAGTAGTAGAAGGATACTGATGATCCCTACAATCAAAAATGTGATTCTCCATCCCATCCATAAACCAATCATTCTTCCAAGTGGTAAACCGGCAATCATGGCAACGCTTGTACCCGTAACAATCATGCTCATCGCAAATTCACGTTTATCTTCATTGACAAGTCTTACAGCTATGACGCTTGCGATAGACCAGAATACGGCGTGAGCACATGCTACGATAAGTCTTCCTAGTATTAATATAGCGAAATTCATAGAAATAGCACTAATGGCTTGCCCTAGTCCAAATAAGAAGAGTGTAGTAAGTAAGACTTTCTTTAAGTTGTATTTAGAAGCTAAAATCATTAATGGTAAAGAAAGTAGCATCACAGCCCAAGAATAGATAGTAATCATTGCACCGGCTTGTGTTTGGGTGATGGAAAAAGTTTGGGCAATATTTGTAAGTAGGCCAATGGGCATAAATTCAGAAGTGTTAAAAATAAATGCGGCAATTGTCATTCCTAAAAGTGGCATCCATTGTTTCTTATGCAAAATAAATCATCCTTTCAAAAACGATTCTTATTTTACCATAAGTTTTATTGAAAACCCCATTTTTTCTTTCTATAATATATAGCGGTGATAATTTATGAAGAAAACAATTTGGATTGCAACGAGCAATGCTCATAAGGTTGAAGAATTTCAGACAATGTTGAAGGATTGTGATGTGAAATGTTTAAAGGATTTAGATCATAAAATCAATATTATTGAAGATGGAACAACTTTTGAAGAAAATGCATTGATCAAAGCTCGTACATTATTTAACGAACTACATGAACCTGTCATTAGTGATGATTCAGGTTTAGAAGTGGATGCGATGGATAAAAAGCCTGGTGTTTATTCGGCTCGTTTTTTAGGTGAAGACACAAGCTATGATATTAAGAATCAATATATTATAGATCAAGTGCAAGGAAAGACACGTACAGCTCGTTATGTATGTGTGATTGCGTATATTGATGAAGAAGGAAAAGAACATGTGTATCGTGGTGAGTGTGAAGGTTTGATTCATGATAAATTGGAAGGGGAAAATGGATTTGGATATGATCCTATCTTCTATTATCCTGAATTTAAGACAACACTTGCCAGTGTGAGTGAAGAAAAGAAAAATAGTGTATCTCATAGAGGAATCGCTTTAGAAAAATTTTTGAAAGATTGGAGTAAATAAGTATGTTGCATGTTGTATTGTATGAACCGGAAATTCCACAAAATACAGGAAATATTATTCGAACTTGTATGGCGACAGGTTCTCGTCTACATTTGATTGAACCATTAGGTTTTTCTTTGGATGAAAAACATTTGCGTCGTTCAGGAATGGATTATATTAAAGATGCCGATATTCATATTCATAAAAATTGGGATGCGTTTGTAGCTGAAAATCCAAGTAAACATTATTATTTTATGACACGCTATGGAAAAAAAGCTCCAAGCAAATTTGACTTCACAAAAGAAGAGGGCGATGTTTATTTAGTACTTGGAAAAGAAAGTACAGGTGTAGATAAAAAGATCCTTCAAGGACATTTAGACACTTGTATGCGTCTTCCTATGGTCGCAAACGCAAGAAGCTTGAACTTATCCAATTGTGCTGCCATTATTGTGTATGAAGTGTTACGTCAACTTGATTATCCTGGACTTAGTACACATGAAGAGCTTAAGGGAGAGGATTGGCTTGAAAATCTTAAGGTCGATTGATAAATGTATGGATTCGTTTGAAAAGCGAATCTTTCTTTTTATATTTTTTCTGTGTCTATATTGGTTGTGGCAGAATCTATGGCAGCTGATTCTGTTTGACAAATTATTTTTTGTGTATGATTATGAAAGTTTATTTAACATACAGGCAAAACTTAGTTCGTATGAATCTAGTGTTTTTATTCGTATCATATATTATGTGATTTCAAACCCAACATTGAATTTGTTAAGTTTAATTCGATGTATAAAATTAATAGACATATTGGCTATTGCAGGCATTGTTTTATTAATAAAAAAGTGTCGAATTGTGGTTGTTTTTAATGGAATTAAATATGTTTGGGGCTTGTTTTGGATCATAAAAGCATTACATTCAAAAAGTGTATATTTGGTAATTAATTGCTTAAAATGGCTTTCTTTAGGCCTTTTTATATGTGTTTTAATAAGTGCATGTATATGGTTGTATACGCTTGCAGAAATTATTGTTGATTTTAATAAAACTGTTCACGATTTATAGACATTATTATACATTTCATAAATTATGTGCAATTTTTTATAAAATCACATAATATACCATAATTCATATTCAAACCCTTTAAATAAAGGACATTAGTAAAAAAATAAGAAATAAATTACTAAAAAGTGCAAACGAATTTTTATCGGAAATTTGCATCAAAAAAAAAACCTTGTTAAACTTCAGATGTTGTAACGAAGAGGTGATATGATGAATTTTATCGAAAAACATAGTAAAATTTTAGCCGTAAGTCTATGTCTATTAACTTCAGGACCAATTGTTTCGACAATGTATGCTAAAGAAGTTCAACCTGGATGGCATGGTGAAGGCGCAGATCGTTATTATATTTTAGAATCAAATCGTCAGACAGCAACTGGTTTAACAAAAATCGATACTCAACTTTATTATTTCAATAGTAAAGGAGAGATGCAGTTTGGATGGCAAACAGTTTCTGATCAAACTTATTATTTCAAAAAAGATGGAACTGCTGCTACTGGTACTGTTACAATTCAGGGTAGTGAATATAATTTCCAAAAAGAAGGTATCCTACTTCATGGATGGAGTGAAGATGGTAAATCATTCTATGATGAAAAGGGTAAAAAGACTTCAACAAATTGGATTGAAGACAATGGTGTTAAATATTATTTTGATGAAGATGGAAATTGTGTAACAGGATGGCAAGAAATTGAAGGTCAGAAATATTATTTTGGTTCAGATGGTAAGATGGCTACAGGTCAATTCGATGTAGACGGAACGACATATTTCACAGACTCAGATGGTGTGTTCCGTACAGGATGGCAAGAGATCAACGGTCAAAAATTGTATTATGCAGATAATGGTGAAGTTACTAAAAATCAAATTGTTGAAATTGAAGGTACTAAATATGCTTTCGATGAAAATGGTAACTTGATTAAAAATGCAGAAAAAGATGGATATAAAATTGATGAAAATGGTGTTGCGACTGAAATAACTCCTGAACAAACTCAGACTCCAACACAAAATTCTACTACAAGTACTCCATCACAAAATACTACTACAAGTACTCCAGCTCAAAGTAGTACAACGAATACAAATACTACTCAAGCTCCAGTCCAAAACAATACTGGTAGTTCAACAAACAATAATTATGTACCGTCAACTTCAAATGTGAATGCTTCAGCAATTGCTTCTGCAGCAATAGCACAGATTGGGGTTACACAAGATTGTACAATGTTAGTAACCAATTCTTTAAAGGCTGTTGGAATTAATTTCCACGGATGGCCAGAAGATTATTTGAGTTTAGGAACAATCACATCAAATCCAGTTCCAGGCGACATTATTGTATACTCAGGACATGTTGCAATTTATATTGGAAATGGAATGGCAGTTCATGGTGGATTCTACGGAAGCCAAACAGTAAAATATTCTGTTAATTGTGGTAATACACTACTTGGTTATGTTCATATAGGTTAGAATACAATTCTAGCCTTTTTTTTAACTTTTGTGGTAAAATCAATAATATATTTTCAAGGAGGTCTTGTATGAACTATATTCAAACGCAAAAATTTAGCGATGTTTATGTTTCTTGTAAAACAATGATGCCCTTTAATCGAAACACAATTACTGCATTAAATATTCTTGTGTATATGATGAAGGCGAAAACACAAAAGATGAATTCCAAACAAAAACTTGCATCAACATTGAATCTAGCTTATGGTACGAAAGTATCCTATGGATTAACTTCTTATGGAGATTTAATTCAGGTAGATGTTCGTTTTCAATTTGTTCGTCCAGACTGGATTGAAGATGATAGTTATGTCAATAAAATCAAAGATATAATGGATCAAGTTCTTTACCATTCTGTGTTGGATGAAGAAAACTTTAAAGAATCAGTATATCTTTTGCAAAATAGATTGTTAGCACAGATGGATGATCCAGCTAATTTGTCGTGCATGTATGCATTTGAAATGGCACATGAAAAACACTCTATTTCAATTCCTGTACAGGGAAGTTTAAAAGATTTAAATAAGCTAACATTGGAAGATGTGAAACAAGTTTATACATTATATATGGATATGGCGAAACACTTCTATATTTGTGGATACATAACACAAGATTTGTATGATTATATTGATTCATTAGATTCTCATTGTGCTTTTATTTCTGAAAGAACACTATTACCTAAAGTAGAGTCTAGTTATAAAATGTTTGAAAAAGATATTTCGCAGACATGCATATCGCAAGTGTATTCTACTGGGGTAGATATTTCTAGTCTTGATTATGAGGCTGAATTGATTTTAAATAGTATATTAGGACAAAGCCAAAAAAACTTGATGTTTGATGAAATTCGTGAAAAGAATAGCTTATGTTATTCGATTAACTCTTCTGTAATTCGCTTTGATGGCGCTTTATTGATTCATACGGGTGTGAATCGTAAGGATGTTAATAAAGTACTAAATTTGATTGAAACACAAATTGATCGATTGTTGAATATGGATTATGATGACTCTTATTTGGAAATAGCGAAAATGGATTTTAAAGATCGGATTATTAGTGGCTTAGATAGACCTTTATCTTTGATTGCACAAGCTTTTTTAGATGATTTGTTGCATCGTGAGCTTACGACTGAACAAAGAATAGAGAGAATTATGCAGGTGACAAAAGAAGATATATCTCGTGTTGCCTTACAAATGAATCTGGCATCAGTAGCCATTGTTGCGGAGAAAGAAAATGAATTATAATTTGAATATAAAAAAAGAAACATTACCGAATGGCTTACAGGTTATTCTTGTTCATAAGCCAGATTATCAAAGATCTTTATTTCTTTTAGGGGCAAAAGTAGGGGGTTTTGATATTGATCAAAATGTAGATGGATCTATCGTACATCATAAAAGTGGATTGGCACATTATTTAGAACATCAAATGTTTTATTTGGATGGAGAAGATGTAAGTGAGTTATTTGCGAATTTACAATGCTCTACAAATGCCTATACATCCTATACAGAAACAGCATTTTATTTTTCGACAACGGCAGATGTGAAAAAACCATTGAAGTTGTTGTTGGAATTTGTAGAAAATTTAGATGTGACAGAAGATACGATTGAAAAAGAAAAAGGTATCATTTTGAGTGAATATGATATGTATCAACAATCACCAGAACAGCGTCTTTTCAAAGAAACATTAGTTTCGTTGTATAAATATCATCCGATGAAAGTGGATGTTCTTGGTTCGAAAGAAGATATCCAAAATATGAATATGGAAGATTTAAAACAATTTTATGAATTGAATTATGATTCGAGTAAATTGTGCCTTGTTGGAGTAACTGGTAAAGATACAGATGATGTAATGAATTGGATAAAAGAATGTCAAAAAGATGTTGTAAGCAAGTGTGATAAGAATATTTCACGAGTTTTTAAAACAGAGCCTGTGGAAGTGAATCGTCGAGAATATGTGGATGCAATGGATATTCATCAGCCTTTTGTTTGTGTAGGCTTTAAAATGCTGCCTTGTACAAATAAAATCGAAGCATTTGAGAAGGATTTTGCGGTAAATGTATGGCTTGATTCTATTATGGGGCCATTGAATCCTCAATTTCAAGAATGGCTTGATCAAAGAATCTTCACGCAGTTTGTTGGGGCAGAAGCCGATTTTACTATAGATCATAGTTATGTTTTGTTTTATGCACAAACTTCAAATCCGGATGAGTTTATTGAACTTATAAAAAAACAAGTGACGAATCTAGAAATATCAAAGGATGATTATCAGTCTTTACATGCACAGGCTATTGCGAATAATTTGCGTGGATTAGATCACTTTGATGGTTTGGCTAATGACTTGTTGAGAAGTTATTTTGAGGAATATGATTATCTAGATAGTTTAAATTGTATTCAAACTATGACTTTAGAAAAGGTGATAGAATATATTAAGTCTTTAGACTTTTCAAATATATGTGTCACTAAAATTCTTCCAAATGACTCTATTTGATCTAATTTGCTTGATTTTAGTCAAAATAGAGGCTGTAAAACACGAAAATATGTAAAAAATAACGACCTATAGAGCAAATAGGTCGTTTGTTTTATTATGGGCATATTTGTAGAATATTCTTGAAGAAGGATGGTGATGAAAATGGTGGTCAAATTTGAAGGAGGATAATTAATTATGAATGCGTTTAGTATTGTAGGAAAAATTACAGACATGCCAGTTTTAAAGGAAACAACAAATGGATTAAAGACTTGTGAACTTCCGATTTCTGTGCAGCGTAACTTTCCAAATTCGGAAGGTATTTATGAAAATGATGATATGATCATTGAAGTATGGCGAGGTCTTGCAGAAACTGTAAGTGCTTCGTGTAAGATTGGAGATTATGTAGGAATTAATGGTCGTATTCATTCGCGTAAATACCAAAAGGATGAAAGAATATACTTAAACTATGGCTTTGTAGCTGAAAAAATCGATTTTTTACGTTAGTAAAAAGAAGAAATACATGAATTATGAAAACACATCCACAAAAAAAGAAGCGATACAATTCGCTTCTTTCTTGTCTTATGCCTAAGATTAACGGTTGTAGAATTCTACTACTAACAATTCGTTGATTTCTTGAGCTGTGAACAATTCTTTACGTTCTGGGTAACGAACATAAGTACCTTTTTTAGCATCTTTGTTAACTTCTACAAAATCAACAGTAGCTGTTGCAGCTTCTAAAGCTTCGTTGATTACGCTTAAGTTTTTAGCGCGTTCACGAATTTCGATAACTTGTCCTGGTTTTACTTGGAAACTAGGGATATCTACTTTCTTACCATCTACTAATACGTGTCCGTGGTTTACTAACTGACGGCTAGCACGACGAGTACGTGCAAATCCCATACGATAAACGATGTTATCTAAACGAGATTCCAACATTACTAAGAAGTTTTCACCAGCAGAACCAGCTTTTTTACTTGCTTTTAAGTAAGTGTTGTAGAATTGTTTTTCACTTAATTGGTAAGTGTGACGAATTCTTTGTTTTTCCTGTAATTGGATACCGTAGTTTGTTAATTTTGGACGACGAGCATTTCCGTGTTGTCCTGGAATAGTGTTACGACGAGTTAATTCTTCACCAGTTTCTAAAACTGAGAATCCAAGACGGCGTGACTTTTTCCAAACGCTTCCTGTGTTTCTTGACATAATTTTTCCTCCTATTGTTTTATATCATTCACAAAACAATAACAGTACAAATCTTTAAAGGTTGTGTTGACAATGATACTTTCCGCTATCAGCTATTAGCTTACTCATATCGCTTATATAGGCTGTAACGCATTTCCTTTAACTTTGTATGCTGCTATCAATTTATGCTTATGTATCATATCAAAGAACATTAATAAAATCAAGAAAATGATGCAATGATTTTGAAGTTTTGCTATAATAAGAATGGTTTGCAAGGAGGTACCACTATGGATAGTGTTTTGAATTTCTTTCGATCAGTATACGCATTTATAAAGAATCAACTTTCTGTGACTGTAATCATCTATCTTTGTATAGCAATTTTAGTCTTGATATTGATTTGGATCCTTATGCGTATGATCAAACGTAAAAAGGCGTCGAAACGACTTTCAGATCTTGAAATTGAAATGAATGAAATTCGTAACAATTCCTTGGCCTATAAATTCAACAAAGCATCTGCATTTGCTAGAGTGAATGACGATATCATGGATAAAGTAAAAAACTTAACTCCAAAATATGATACTTGTCAAAATAACTTAAGTGCATGTGATGATTTGTTTAATGAAGCTGATGATTATGTTTCTAGACATCGTCTTCGCAAGTCTGTACGTGCAATGGATGATTTAGAAACAATGATGGATGAAACAAAAGAAAGAATTCGTATTGTTACGCAATCTTTGGATCACATCCTAGCTCGTGAAACAGAAGTTCGTGAATCGGCAAATGCTTTAAAAGAGCGTTTTCGCAATGTAAAAACTGTTTATCAAGATAATCGTTCTTCATTCTATGGATCTGTAAATTATGTGGATTCATGTTTAGAGGATATTGAAAATGAATTCTCTAATTTCGAAGAATGGATGTTTGCTTCTGAATTTAATAAGGCAAAGGAAGAACAAGAAAAAATCTCAAAAATGGTGGATGAGATCAGCTCTAAAATTGCAGCCTTCCCTGGACTCTACGAAAAGGCCAAAAATGTACTGCCTCGTGCTATCAACGAAGTTCGTTTGCACATTAAGGAATTACAAGAAAAAGATATTGACTTATCTTATTTAGAACCAGAAGAAAAATTAACGACCATTCAAAATGCATTGGCAAGCTCAATTGATCAATTGGATGCTGGTGACTTTGAAGTGGCTCAAGAAAACTTGGAAGTCATTGGAGATCACATTCTAGCTTTACAGGATGATGTGACAAATGAAAAACAGGCATATGAAGAAATTCATGTGAGTCTTCAATCAAATTTAGATATTGTTAATGTAATTGGTCAGGAACTTGAGGAAATCATGGCGCTTTATGCCAATATTAAAGATCGTTTTGGTCTAGAAGATTGGACACACCGCTTCTCTTTGGCACAAATTCAAATGGAAGATTTAGAAGCTCGTCGTGATGAAATTCAAAAAGAATTGAAACAAAATCAACGTCCAAGCGTAGATGTAATTCATGGTTATCGTAAATTTTCAGAAGATGTTAATGAATTCCACGATCAAGTCAAGGATATGAAAGAGATGTTAGTGGGAGCAAGCAGTGATGAATCACGTGCTAAAAAACAATTAACTAAATTACAGTTGATTTTAAATGAGGTGCGACTAAATACAGTAACACGTCATTTACCTAGTATTTCATCTCAATTTTCTGCAGATTTAAAAGAAGGCGAACGCTTGATTCAACGTGTTCGTGTCGTGTTGGATCACTCACCATTAGATGTACAAACATTAAATGCAGATTTGCAGGATGCCATCGACTTTGTATATAAGTTATACAATAACGCAAACAATTTAGTCGGTGTTGCCGTTATGGTAGAAAATGCGATTGTGTTTGGTAACCGTTTCCGTAGTACGCATGCACAAATGGATTCGGATTTAACTCGTGCAGAGTTATGCTTCCAAAATGGAGAATATACTCGTGCACTTAAGATTGCAATTCAAGCAATCGAAAACATGCACCCAGGAATTTATGAGAAGTTAGTAGCTCAAAAAGATCCTGCTGTCATGAATCAGGTGCAGTAATGATTTATTTTGATAATGCTTCGACAACCTCTGTACGTACAGAGGTTCGTCGTGTTTATGGGCAAATGTTAGAAACTTGTTATGGCAACCCAGATAGTTTGCATGCGGCTGGACGTCAGGCAAGTACGCTCATGGAAAAAAGTCGATCAAATATTGCTTCTATGCTTCATGTAGATTCTAGTGAAATCATCTTTACTTCAGCAGCCAGTGAATCCAATACATTAGCTATTGTTGGATATGCTTTGGCAAATGAACATAGGGGTCATCATGTATTAACAAGTAATGTTGAACATTCGAGTGTTCGTCATGCGATGGAATTTTTAAAGCGTTTTGGCTTTGAAGTTGAATTTCTTCCAATTAACGAAGAAGGTATCGTTACACCGGAATGTTTAAAAGCGCATATGCGTAAAGATACGATTTTAGTTTCTGTTATGCATGTGAATAATGAAATGGGTGCAATCAACCCAATTTCAGAATTAGAAAAAATTGTACACCAAAATCCTACTTGTGTATTTCATGTAGATTGTGTACAGAGTTTCTCAAAAATTGATATTCCTTTTGGAAAATTAGATATGGCTACAATCTCTGCACATAAGATCCATGGCCTAAAGGGAAGTGCCATTTTAATGAAAAAAAAGAAGATTCAACTTGTTCCAATTATTCAAGGTGGTCAACAAGAGCAAGGTCTTCGTGGAGGAACAGAGAATGCACCGGCTAATATTGTTTTGGCAAAAACGATTCGTTTGGCTTTAGAAGAACAATCTAGTGCGTATGCTCATGTTTCAAAAATCAATCAATATTTGCGTGAAGAATTGGCGAAAATCGATGGTGCGCACGTACATTCGCCAAAAGATGCGATTCCTTATATTCTTAATATTTCATTTGATCAGATTACAAGTGAAGTCTTATTGAATGCATTGGATCAAAAGGGAATTTGTGTATCCGCAAAAAGTACTTGTTCTTCACAAAACACCAATGCTTCTGAAGTCTTATTGGCTATGCATAAGTCGGAATTTGATGCGACACATGGAATTCGCTTATCTTTTTCTTATGAGAATACTTTGGAAGAGGCAAAATATTTTATAAAAACATGTAAGGAGATTATAGAGAATTATGGCTTATCGTTATAATCATATCTTGATTCGTTATGGCGAATTGAGTTTAAAAGGAAAAAACCGTAACAACTTTATTAAGGCGCTTTATGATAATGTTCGTAAGGCTTTAAAAGCATTCCCAACATTAGAATTTGAAAAACAACATGATCGTATGTATATTTACCTTCATGATGAAGATTCAAAACAGGTTAGTGACATTTTAGCAAAAGTCTTTGGAATTTCATCTTTCTCATTGGCTATTAAAGTGGAACCAGATTTAGATCAAATCATTGATGCTTGTTATGAATCTTTAGATTTAACAACGCCAAAAACATTTAAGGTGGCTGCTCGTCGTAGTGATAAATTATTCCCTTATATTTCAGATGAAATCAATCGTAAGGTTGCTACTAAGATTTTAAAGAATAGTGATTGGAAAGTAGATGTTCATAATCCAGATGTTAAAATTGTTGTAGAAGTTCATCAAGATGCAGCTTACATTATGACAGATCGTATTCAAGGAGCTGGTGGATATCCAGTCGGTGTTGGTGGAAAGGCCATGGTTTTATTGAGTGGAGGAATTGATTCTCCAGTTGCCTGCTACTTAATGATGAAGCGTGGCGTACACATTGAATGCATTCACTATGCATCTCCTCCATATACTTCACAAAATGCACAAGAAAAAGTTATGGAACTGGCAAGACTTGTATCTGGCTATCAAGGTGATGTATTAGTTCATGTTGTTCCATTTACAGATCTTCAATTGGCAATCTATCAAAATGCGGATGAAAGTTATGCGATCACATTGATGCGTCGTATGATGATGCGTATTGCGACAGGTCTTGCTAAAAAAAGACATGCACAAGCTATCGCAACAGGTGAATCGATTGGACAGGTTGCTAGTCAAACATTAGAAAGTATGCTTACAATCAATGATGTCACAAATATGCCGATCATTCGTCCAGTGGTTTGTATGGATAAAGTTGAAATTATTGATCTATCTAAAAAGATTGGAACTTATGAAACAAGTATTCTTCCTTATGAAGATTGTTGTACGATTTTTACACCGAAGAATCCAGTCACAAAGCCTCGTGTGGATAAGTGTGAAAAATATGAAGCAAAATGGGATTTTGACAAGATGGTACAAGATTGTATAGATAATACAGAAGATATTTGGGTACATCCAGTTAAGGTTGAAGAGGATTTGTTCTAAGAGAAGTGAAAATTAAGCACTTCTCTTTTTCTTTTATGTTATAATCTTTTTATGTTGATATGTCCGGTGTGTAAAGAGAAACTAATAAAAGAAAATAAAACATTTCGATGCGTAAATAATCACTCTTTTGATTGTGCAAAACAAGGCTATGTGAACTTATCTCGTAAACAGACAAAGAATCATGGGGACAATGCTTTAATGGTCAAAGCGCGTACGGATTTTTTGGAAAAAGATTATTATGATTTTATGCGTCAATATGTAAAGGAAAAGGCTAATGGATCTATTTATTTGGATGCTGGTTGTGGTCAGGGTTACTATACAAAAGAGATAGGTGCAAACTTTGAACATAGTTATGGGATTGATTTGAGTAAGGAAGCGATTCTTCATGCTTCTAAACAAGATAAACATACGCAATATATTGTGGGTAGTTTATTTGATATGCCTTTTTCAAATGCGAGTATTGATTATGTTACCAGTATTTTTGTGCCGTTAGGACAAAATGAAATTTATCGCATTCTAAAAGAAAATGGATATTGGATCGTAGTAGGTCCGGGTCCTAAGCATTGTTTTGAATTAAAAGAAGTATTGTATGACACACCCTATGAGAATGAAATGCCTGAAATACAAGAACAATATGAGTTGATGAGTCAAGAAATCATTCGAGAAACGAAAATGGTTGATGATGTATGGGCATTATTGGAAATGACACCATATCGATATAAAACGAGTCAAGCTGGTCTTGAGCGTGTAAAAGAATTAGAAAGGTTAGAGGTTACGTTTGAGTTTGTCGTAACTGTGTACAAAAAAATATGAAAACAACAATAAAAAAATGGGGAATCAACGGTGAAGGGATTGCATTCCATGAAGGCAAACCGGTATTTATTGAAAATGCCATTCCTGATGAAGTCATCGAATTTGATATTAAAAGTGATGAAAATACATACTTGATTGGTGAAATGACTCGTTTAGTTGAACAAAGTTCAAAGCGTCGTTATCCTTTATGTCCAATTTGGAAAGAGTGTGGTGGATGTGCCTTGATGCATGTGAAATATCCGGCTCAATGTAAAATGAAAGAGGGTAATTTAAAAGAGACACTGATTAAGTATGCGGATTATAATGGTCGAATCTTACCGATTCTAAAAAATCCAGAACCATTGTCATATCGTAATAGTTGTAAACTTCCTTTTGGTGAAGAATATGGTGAATTATATACAGGAATGTATGAGCGTGACACAAATCATTTCCAAAAGATGGAAAGATGTTATGTACACTCAAAACTTTTAGAACAGACGCGTCAGGCTGTTTTAAAAATCATGAATGAACACCATTTAAAGATGTATGATGATAAAAAGAAAACAGGTTATCGTACATTGGTCATGAAGGAATTTGATTCTAAGATTCAAATTATTTTTGTGACGGGAAAAGAAGATTTAAGTGAAGAATTCATTCATGATATTACACAGTTAGAGGGTGTTGTATCTATCTGGCAAAGTGTAAAAACAGAAACAAAACGCGAAGTGTTTGGGGATATGCGCTTTATTTGGGGAGAAGAAAAGATGCATCTTCAATTAGAAGATATTCAATTGTCTTTACTTCCTAGATCCTTCTTCCAGTTAAATACGAAACAATCAGTTAACCTTTATAATGTGGTCAAAGATTGGATGCCAAGATCAAAGACTACGGTTGAAGCGTATAGTGGAATTGGTGCCATCAGTTTATTCGTGAAGGATAAGGCACAAGAAATTATTGGTGTTGAATCCATTCAAGATGCAGTAGATAATGCCAATGAAAATGCGATGTTAAATCATGCAGACAATGTATCTTTCATTTGTGAAGATGCGGGTAGTGCACTAGCACATTTAGTAAAAGAAAAAGATGTGGATACATTGATTGTGGACCCTCCTCGTTCTGGTTTGGATGATACAATGAAGGAAACAATTTTAAAATCAAAGATCAAAACGATGATCTATGTTTCTTGTAACCCTGCTACTTTGGCAAAAGACTTGGGCGTATTAAAGAAAGAATATCGCATTGTTAAGATTCAGCCAGTCGATATGTTTAGTCAAACGCCTCATGTAGAAAGTGTTACACTTCTTGTTCGTAATGATGACTATAGACCAAGACGTCGTTTTGATGATAAAAAAGATGGAGACTTCCAACCAAGACGCAGATTCAATGATGATAAACCAAGACGTCGATTCGATGATCGAAAAGATGGTGACTATAAACCAAAACGTAGATTTGACGATAAAAAAGATGGCGATTTCAAACCAAGAAGACGTTTTAATGATGACAAACCAAATCGTAGATACGGAAAATAAACATACTAGGATTTCAGATTGACTGAAATCCTTTTCTTATTGGATTCTTGTTAAGTATACCTAACTAAAAAAGTTCACAAATCAACTAAATAGATAGCTTTATGTTAACAAATGCGTTATACTAAAATCGATAGCGCATTCTTTTTATTTTTTTCATAATAATTAATATTAAAAAAATTGGATATTCTTTTAATGTGCCAATTTGTGAATAAAATAATCTGAATCAATGAGGAGGAGTTTAGAAAATGAATAATTTTCCACATTTATTTGAACCAATTGAAATTGGAAAAACAACTGTAAAAAACCGTATTTTTATGCCACCTATTTCAACGAACATGGCCGATAAAGGATATGTAACAGATGATTTAGTGGCACACTATTCTGCACGTGCAAAAGGTGGAGTTGGACTTATTGTTACTGAAGTTGTAACTGTAGAACCAACTTATGTATATCTTCCAGGAGATATGTCAATTTATGATGATAGTTTTATTCCAGGATGGAAAAAATTGGTGGATGGCGTACACCAATATGGAACTAAAATTTTAGCACAATTGTTCCACCCAGCTTATATGGCATTCCCAGTTCCAGGAACACCTCAATTGATTGCACCAAGCTGTGTAGGACCTTATTATGCAAAAAGTGCACCAAGACCAGCAACCATTGAAGAATTACACACAATTGTTGATCAATTTGGTCAAGCGGCTCACCGTGTACAGATTGCCGGTGGTGATGGTGTTGAAATTCAATGTGCTCATGCCCATGGATTATTAGGTGGTTTCTTAACACCTTTATATAATAAACGTACGGACGAATATGGTGGAAATATTGATGGACGTTTACGCTTATGTTTAGAAGTTATCGCATCTGTTCGCAAATATTGTGGAGATGACTTCATTATCGATGTTCGTATTAGTGGTGATGAATATAGTGAAGGTGGATTGACACTAAATGATCAGATCTATGTTTGTAAGCAACTAGAAAAAGCCGGTGTTGATTTTATTCACGTATCAGGTGGTAATACAATCAAACGTGGATCAAGTATGCCAGCTCCTGGTACAAGTGCTGCACCTCATGCTCACTCAAGTGAAGAAATCAAAAAACATGTAAATATCCCAGTTGCGACTGTTGCTCGTATCAACGAACCTTGGATGGCAGAAGAATTAATCGCAAACGGAAAATGTGACATGTGTATGATTGGACGTCCAAACTTATGTGACAGCGAATTCGCAAATAAAGCATTCGAAGGTAAAGTAGATGATATTCGTCCATGTATTGGATGTGGACGTTGTTTGACAGGTATCATGATGGGTAAACGCATTTCTTGTACAGTAAATCCAAGTGTTGAAGATGATACGATTGCGCCAGCTGAAACTAAGAAAAAAGTGTTAGTCATTGGTGGTGGTCCTGCTGGTATGGAAGCGGCATATGTCGCTAAAAAACGTGGACACAAAGTTGTTCTTTGTGAAAAATCAAATGAACTTGGTGGACAATTAAGACTTGCGGCGGTTCCAATTGCGAAACAAGAATTGTGTAAAGTTATTAAATTCATGATTCGTCGTTTAGATCATGAAGGTATTGATGTTCGCTTAAATACAGAAGTCACAAAAGAAATGCTTGAAAATGAATTTAAAGATTACGAAATCGTATGTTCAAGTGGAGCAACTCCAAAAGAAATTCCTCCATTCAAAGTATTTAAAAACTGGATGACTGCAGACGATGTATTATCTGGAAAGAAATATCCAGGACGTAACATTGTTGTATTAGGTGGTGGAAGTGTTGGATGTGAAACAGCTGATTATTTAGCACCATTAATCAATGACTTGTTCCCAATGAATCGTAAGATTACATTATTAGAAATGACAAATAACTTAATGCCTGGTGAAGGTGGAGCTGCAAAATCTAGATTGACACAAAGATTGATGCAGAAAGGTGTTCGCATCGAATTGAATGCACAAGTAACAAGTGTGGATGAAAATACAATTACGTATGTAAAAGAGGGTGTTGAACACAAGCTTACAGAAGAGGATACTTTAATTTTCGCAGTCGGATATGCGCCTAAGAAAGTTGAAGTAGAAGGTGAAAATGTACACTATATTGGTGATTGTGAAAAAGTAGGAACTTTAAAAGATGCGATCACAAATGCGCATGAAATCGCAAAAAACATATAGGAGAAAATATGACAAGTAAATTATTACAACCAATTCAAGTTGGTAACCTAACATTTAAAAATAGAATTATGTTTCCCCCTTTGACAACAGGATATGAAGAAAGAGATGGATCAATTGGTCCTCGTTCATTAACTTTCTATACAAGACTTGCCAAAGGTGGATGTTCCTATATTGTTATTGGTGATGTGGCACCTGTTCGTACGGCAAGTCCTACACCAAAACTATATGATGAATCACAAATTGAAATGTATAAAAAATTGGCTGATGCTTTACATGAACACGATTGTAAAGTCGCTTTACAATTGTTCCACCCAGAATATGATGTTCAAGGCGTAGGAAAAATGATTATGGAAGCTGGTATTGCTGGTCAATTGGCTGCAAAAGCGAAGGCTGCCAATGATTTAGAAGAGGCTGAAAAACAACAAAAGATCTGTGATGAATTGACAAAGGGTGCATACGCAAAATTACATCATGATATGCAGCACTTTGTGACTGAAGCAAGTGTTGAACAATTAACGGCTATTAAAAACAGTATTGCCCAATGTGCTAAAAAAGCACAAAAAGCTGGTATTGATGCGATTGAAATTCATGGGGACCGTTTACTTGGTTCATTATGTTCAACTTTATTAAATCATCGTACAGATAACTATGGTGGTAGCTTAGAAAATCGTACTCGTTATGCATTAGAAGTTTTACAAGCCATCAAAGAAGCGGCTCCATCAATGATGGTTGAATATAAACTTCCAATTATTACAGTCAATCCAGATGGATCTTTACGTGGTAAAGGTGGTTTATTAGAAGATGAAGCGGTTGAATTTGCGAAAATGTTAGATGCAGCAGGCATTGATATGATTCAAGTAGCTCAAGCCAACCACACAGGAAACATGGGCGATACAATTCCTCCAATGGGTGCGGTTCCATATAACTGGACTTTAGGTGCTTGTGAAAAAGTAAAGGCTGTTGTACATTGTCCAGTCGCAACAGTGGGTCGTGTTGTCAGTGTGGAAGCTGGTGAAAAGATTCTAGAAGATGGTACAGCAGATATCATTGGTTATGGAAGAAGTTTATTAACAGATCCAGATATCGCAAATAAAGTAGGCTCAGGTGAATGCATTCGTGAATGTTTGAATTGTAATAAAGGTTGTGTAGATGCCATCCAATCTCGTCGTTACTTAAGTTGTGTATTAAATGCAGAAAATGGAGATGAAGAAACAATCTTTATTAAACCTTGTACAGAAACTAAGAATGTCGCAATCGTTGGTGCAGGTCTTGCCGGATTAGAAGCCGCTCGTGTAGCATATAAACGTGGACATACAGTGACTGTATTTGAAAAATCAGATCGTTTAGGTGGACAAATCAATATCGCATCTGTTCCACCTAGAAAAGATGAAATTTTACGTTCTGTTCAATACTACGAAAAATTCTTGCCTGGTAAAGTGGATATTCAATTGAATCATGAACCAACAATGGAAGAATTAAATGGATTTGATCATGTTATCTTGGCAATCGGTGCTCACAATATGGATCTTCCTATGCCTGTAGTAAATTCAAATATTGTATCAAGCTGGGATATCTTGAATGGTCAAGAAGTATCTGGTAAATGTGTAGTATTAGGTGGAGGTTTAGTAGGTGCTGAAACCGCTGAATATTTGGCAAATAAAGGTCTAGAAGTTTCAATCGTAGAAATGATGGATAAGATTGCAGCACAAGAATCTGATACTGTATTACCTTTGATGGAAGCTGATTTTGAAAAACACAACGTCCAAAAATTTGTGAATACACGTGTTAGTGAAATTAAAGATAATGTGATCTATGCAGTGAATACAAAAGAAGAGACAAATGATGAAATTGCAGCAGATACAATCGTAAATGCATTAGGTTCTAAAAAGAATGTATTTGATGATAGTAAGTTAAGTGTTCCATTTACTTATGTAGGAGACTGCAGTGGTGAAAGAACAGCGGATATCGCAAGTGCAATTCGTACAGGATATAAGGCTGCCAATGAAATTTAAGAGGGTGTGAAAACACCTTCTTTTTTTCACGAAAAATGACCGTGGTTCATAAATATATAAATCATATATAATATATATCTCAAAACGGTATAAAAATAATGACCATAGCTCATAAATTTTTACATATTTGAAAATTTGTCTATTAAAAATATATTTTTAAAGAACTAGAATGAAATTATAAATGAAAAGGGAGGAAGAGTTATGAATTTTAGTTCTTTGCAGAGTAGTGTTCAAAAGTTTGGTATGAATCAGGCATTGAAATATTTGGAGAAGGATCCAGAAACAAACATTCCTAAATTAATGAATTTAGTAGATAAGGTTATGCCTGAAGGTTGGTATGGATCACAGCGTAAGTTGATTCGTGAACAAATCGATGAAAAAGGTGTTTGGTATGACTACATTTTAAAGTTGTATGATTTGGATGCAGGCGTTCGTCAGGCTGTATTTAAAAACTTTATTTTTAATGCAACACTTAATGGTAGTACAAAACAAGAGGAATTGTCTGAAAAATATAATTGTAATATTCCATGGGCCGTATTATTAGATCCAACATCTGCATGTAATTTGCATTGTACAGGTTGTTGGGCTGCTGAATATGGTCATCAATTAAATCTATCTTTGGATGATATTGATTCAATTATTCGTCAAGGAAAAGAATTAGGTACTTATATGTATATTTATACGGGTGGAGAACCTTTAACACGTAAAAAAGATGTGATTAAAATTTGTGAAATGCACCCCGATTGTGCCTTCTTATCTTTCACAAATGGTACATTGATCGATGAAGAATTCTGTCAGGATATGTTGCGAGTTAAAAACTTTGTGCCAGCTATTAGTTTGGAAGGTTTTGAAACAGCCAATGATTCTAGACGTGGTAAGGGTTGTTATGAAAATGTAAAGCGTGCCATGGAATTATTAAAGAAACACAAATTACCTTTTGGAATTAGTACTTGTTATACAAGTGTAAACTATAAAGATATCGCAAGTGATGAATTCTTTGATTTAATGATTGATGCAGGTGCTTTATTCTGCTGGTTCTTCCACTATATGCCAGTAGGAAATGGGGCTGTAAAAGAATTGCTTCCAACACCAGAACAAAGAGCGTATGTTTATCATCAGATTCGTAAGTTCAGAAGTGAAAAACCAATTTTCACTATGGATTTCCAAAATGATGCGCAATATGTGGGTGGATGTATTGCTGGAGGAAGAAGATATCTTCATATCAATGCCAAGGGCGATGTAGAACCATGTGTATTTATTCATTATTCAAACTGTAATATTCACAATACAACATTACTCGATGCACTTAGATCTCCCTTATTCCAGGCTTATCATGATAATCAACCATTTAATGAAAATATGTTAAGACCTTGTCCAATGCTTGAAAATGCAGGTCGCATTCAAGAATTGGTTAAACAAAGTAAAGCAGTCAATACAGATTATGAATCATTAGAAGATGTGGATCACTTATTAGAAAAGACAGTTCCATATGCAAAAAATTGGAAGCCAATGGCTGACAAGCTTTGGAATGAACAAAAGAAGTAGACAAATTTAAAAAATGAGTATAAAATTTTCAGCTAAGAAGGAGGGATGTTATGAAGAAGAATAATAAGCGTTTTTCGGGAATATCCAAACTTCCAAATGGAAATACTTCAAATAAAATTGTTCCTGGGTGTATTGTCCTGGAAGGCGGTGCCTTTCGAGGATTATATACATCAGGAGTATTAGATGCTTTGATGCAGTTTGAAATCAATATGCAGTGTACAGTAGGTACAAGTGCAGGGGCACTAAACGGATTTAACTATGTGGCTGGTCAAATTGGTCGTAGTGCTAGAATTAATTTAGGGTATCGTCATGATTCTCGATATGTTGGTTTAGAAGCTTTTAAAAACAACAAAGGAATCATTGGATTTGATTTTTTGATGAAAGGAACTCAATATTTTGATCCATTAAATACGCCTCGTTTTATGAATCCAACGCGTGATTTTATTGCGGTATGTACGAATTGTAAAACGGGAAGGCCTGAATATTTTAGTAAGAATAAAACGCAGGATATTTTTAAAGCTGTACAAGCCAGTGCAACCATGCCATATGTTTCAAAGATGGTTGAAATTGAAGATGGTTTATATTTAGATGGTAGCTGCAGTGATAAGATAGCGTATCAATGGGCGTTGGATCATGATTTTGAAAAGATTATTGTCGTTCGTACACGTCAAAGAGAGTATCGTAAAAGTGAAGTAAATCCTTTGGTTCAAAAAATGACGAAAAGATTGTATGCAGGCTATCCAGCTTTAGAACAGAAGCTAGAATCGATGAATAGTGACTACAATAAACAGTGTGATGAATTAGCAAAACTTGAAAATGAAGGTAGAATCTTTACGATTGCCCCAAGCAAGCCTGTGAATGTATCGCGTGTAGAGAGAGATGTGGATAAACTCGCTGATCTTTACTACATGGGATATTTGGATGGTTTGAATCAGATTCAAAGAATCAAAGAATATTTAGAAATTGATTAAGAGGCGATGCCTCTTTTTCGTTTTGTGTTAGAATAAGTGTAGGTGATTTTTATGGTACAAGAAAGACAACAAGAAATCGTAAATGAGTTATTAAACTATATGGATACATTAGAAGATGGTAGCGAAGTAAGTACTTGGGATTTAATGGATGAAGTATTTAACTATCAACGTTTCAATGATGGATATTGTTTTAATGATTTTAAAATTAGCGAAGAAGAATTTATTTCGTTAGATTCACTATTAAAGGAAAGTGCAATGAAAGAGGGATTCTTTATTGATGACTCTATTTATCAAGATGTGATTGGAGCTTTTCCTTTTAGTTTGACATTTGTAGTAAGGAAATAGGTATGGAAAAATTAGAAACATTGATTCAAGAATTATATCAAGAAGGAACTCGTGAAAAGAATATGGAGGTTCTTTCGCATATTCGTAAACTGGCAAAAGAAGAAAAACAATTTATTATTCCTGTCGGTGATGCAAATGGTGAAAAGGTCTATCGAAGATTATCTTTAGATGATGGTCAAGACGTATTTGTAGCTTTTACTACACAGGCTCAAGTGGATTTAGGTCAGGCTACAGAAACATTAAATCAAAGTGTGATGGATGTATTAAATATGGTGCATGATACACAAGGTGTAAGTGGAGTTGTATTAAATCCTTGGAAAGATTCGTATTTTTTACCAAAAGTTTTAATTGAAATGATTTTAGATAATAAGAATCTAGAGAGTGAAATCAAAGTAGTAAAAGGAGATATCACTACTTTTGATGGAGATTGTATTGTCAATGCAGCGAATGGATCGCTTTTGGGTGGCGGCGGTGTAGATGGCGCTATTCATAGAGCGGCTGGTCCCATGTTACTTGAAGAATGTAAATTATTAAATGGCTGTCAAACAGGACAGGCTAAGATTACTAAAGGGTATGATTTAAAGGTAAAGTATGTAATTCATACTGTGGGTCCGGTGTATTCTGGTAAACATGAAGATGAGCATATGTTAAGAGATTGTTATTGGAATAGCTTAACATTAGCTCGTAAGTATGATATTCATACGATCGCATTTCCATGTATTTCATGTGGAGTTTATGGCTATCCAGTAGAAAAGGCAGTGCCACTTGTGTTAAAGACAATTGCGGATTGGTTGGATGCGAATAGTGATTATACAATGAAAATCAGTTTGTATTGTTTTGATGAAGAAACGACAAAGGAATATCAAAAATATACAACGTATCAGGGAGAATAATCTTCCTGATTCTTTTTATTAACTATTTAGAAAAATTTCTAAATAGTATTGAAATAATATTTAAAAGGTATATAATCTATTTGGAAATATTTCTAAATAGGTGGTGGTATTTTGTTTGAAAAAACATTTAAAGCTTTAGGTGCTCCAGTACGAAGAGACATATTGAATTTATTAAAAAAAGGCAAAATGTCAGCTGGAGATATTGCGAGTCATTTTGATATGTCTCAGGCAACAGTTTCCTATCATTTATCCTTATTAAAGGATGCAGGTTTGATTTGTGAAGAGAAGGATAAAAATTTTATCTTTTATCAAATTAACGCATCTGTTTTTGAGGAGATGTTGTGTTATTTTAAATCTTTTATTGGAGGGAATGAAGATGTTGAAAAATAAATGGTTTATGTTTAGTTTAGCTTTGTTTGTGATTCCTTTAGTATTGAATCTAGTTTTCTATAATCAACTTCCAGATGTTGTGCCAACCCATTTTGATGTAAATGGACAAGTCGATGGTACAATGCCTAAGTTTATGGGTTTATTTGGTATGTTGTTTTTGTGCTTGGCAATTCATGTATTTACTTGTTTTGTGAGTGTAAAAGATCCAAAGCGAAATAATATTCCAGATTTTATGATGAACATTCTATTTATGATTTGTCCGGTTATATGTATTGTGACAAATATGACGATTATCTATTTTGGTTTAGGCTATTCGTTTGATGTTGGTTTTGTGATGAATATTCTTGTTGGTGTATCATTAATTGTATTAGGTAATTATTTACCGAAAGTAAAACGGAATTATGCGGTTGGAATTAAAACTTCATGGGCATTAAATAGTGATGAAAACTGGGTGTTGTCAAATCGTGTGGGTGGCTATTGTATGGTCATTGCTGGAATCTTATATATAGTACTTGGATTACTTGGTTATGTGACAATGGGCATTGTTGTGATTCTTGTAGCGACTATTATTCCGTGTATCTATAGTTATATATTATTTAAGCGAGGAATTTAAAATCCTCGCTTGATTTCATTATGAATGCATTTGAATAAGACTTGAATGGTTTCACTAATCATTTTTTTTGTTTGACTATCCATATTCTGAATGGATTTGATCATTTCAACTATATCGATATTCTTTCTTAAATCTTTTGGATTTTCATAATCTGAAAAGACAGAATAAATGGTATCAATGACTTGTTTGCGAGTATTGACATCAATGGATTTAAGCCATTTTGATAGTGTGGATTGTGTATGTTTGGATAGTTGATCATTTTGTTTAAGATAAATAAAATCACCGTTTTCAACGCACCAAGTAAATGGATCGTGTTGAAGGATGGATATGGCATCACTTTGAATGATTTGATAATTAGTTGTTTCTTCAAGTAAGAGTCCAATAACACTCGATTGTGGTATGGTCTTAAATACTTTCTTATCCGTTTGATAAGGTGTAAGAAATCCAGGCCCATCATGATTGTATATACGAAAAATTGGATTATGTGTATGTATGCCTGCATATAGGGCAAGATTTGCTCCTTTGGAATGTCCGCCTAAGATGAGCTTTTGATTTGTCTTATAGTTGTTTACATAGTTTAATGCAGAAATTTGGCTGGGAATATTTTCTTGAAAACATAGATTAAAATCTTCTTTCCATCCTACAAAACTTGCGTCTGTACCGCGAAAGGCAATGTAATCTATTTGGTTGGGTAAATGAAAAGTCATAGCACAGAATTGTTTTTCATTATCTTTGTCAAAATTAGTTTGTAGATGAGAAATGGTAATGGCTTCATAGCGAAGGGAGTGTATGAATTGAAGAAATAATTCTTCATTTAATTCAGGTACTCGGGTATCCATGCATAAAGTATCAATTTCATTTTCAAAATCATTTAATAAATGGATTTCGGATTCGATATCAATGCTTGAGTTTTCAAATTTAATATAGGAAATTTGTGAGAGAATCAAAGAGTCCACATTATTAAATGGGTATTCTTCAAGGGTTAAATTTCCGTATTCTTTGATGTAGTCAATGATGTTTTTCATAGCTTTATTGTAGTTCAGAAATACATTTATTGAAATATGTTCATCCATAATTTTAAAATTTAAAGAGTTCGTATACAATAAAGTTAGTGAAGGTGGATTGCTATGTTGATATTTGGAATTTTGAGTATTTGTCTGAGTTTAGACGTATTTGTATGTGCACTAGAACAGGGGGCTTCAATTCGTAATATTCGCTTTTCAAAAGCATTGGTTTATGGATTGATTTTTGCACTATGCAGTTCGGGTATGTTTTTATTAGGACATGGAATGTCCACATATATTTTTGGACGTCCATTGGCAACATTGAATAAATATGTTGCGATATTTGTCTTTTTAATTCTTGGAAATGGAATGATCATTTATAGTTTTAAGCGTGGAAAGTTTGTGGAAAGACTACAAGAGTTTGATACAAAACAAATTATTAAATTGGCTCTTGTTGGAGGACTGGACTGTTTCTTTGTTGGAGTTGGCTGTTATTATATGAATCTTCCTTATTTGATGGAGTCTTTAGTCTTATTTTTAATTGTACTTGCTGGCTATATGATTCATTTTTATATTGGATATTATAATGGGGCCGGATATCAAAAGGCTTATTATTTTCTTTGCGGAGTCGTATACTTATTTATGAGCTTATCATTAATTTTTAAATTAATTCGATTGTAGAGGTGATTTCATGACATTAAATGAAAAAGTGACAATGAAAGATCTTCTGAGTGAAGGATTATATATTTTGATGCAACAAAAGCCTTTCGAAAAGATCACAATCAAACAGATTTGCGATAAAACAGGCGTTATTCGTGGAACTTTCTATAATCATTTTATGGATAAGTATGAGACTTTAGAATACTTGATTCATCGTATGTTTTATAAAGGGATTGAGCATGAATCCAATCCTCAAATTATAAAACATATCTTTCAGACTGTAAGTGATAATCGTGATTTCTTTAAGTCTTGTTACAGAATCACAGGACAGAATGGGTTTGAAGATTTAATGAGTAATGTGTTTAAAGAAATATTTAGAAATGTATTTTCTTATTTAGATGTGAGTGGGATGGATTCAAGGTTCACAGTGGATTTTTTAGTGGATTATTATGCGAATGATTTATTATACTTTTTAAAGTATTGGATTTTGCATAATTTTGAACCGGATGTAGAAACATATTATGCCAAGATTGATGTTTTATTTAAAAACAGTATTAAAGAATTAAATATTCGATATATGGATAAATCTTAAATTGACAAATTGTGTATTGTCTAGTAGGATAAAAACGTATAAAAAGGCAATGAAGAGGGCGAGTACCTTTTAGAAATACTTTAGAGAGCTTTTGGTTGGTGAAAAAAAGCGTAGGACTAATTGGGAATAAAGACTTGGAGCTATTTGTATTTCCTGCATTAAAGGAAGCGCTGTTTATAGACAGTGACTAAGGCTGGACAAAGTGATTTGTTTGGTAAATTAGGGTGGTAACACGAGCACTTCGTCCCTTTGTGGCAAGTGCCTTTTTTTATGGATAAAAGAAAAAGGAGAAAACAATGGAAAAGTTAACGCAACAAGAACAAGTTCGTCGTCAAAAGATGCAAGATTTGATCGACATGGGTATTGATCCATTTGGATCTCGTTATGATCGTACTTCAAATTCAGGTATTATCAAATCATCTTATGAAGACAAGACAAAAGAAGAATTAGAGGAGTTACAAGTAACTGTTAAAATTGCAGGTCGTATCATGACGAAGCGTCGTCAGGGTAAGGCTGGTTTTATGAATATTCAGGATCGTGAAGGTCAAATTCAGATTTATGTTCGTAAAGATGAAATTGGTGATGATCAATATGAAATCTTCAAGAAAAATGATATTGGAGATATTGTAGGTATTGAAGGTACTGTTATGAAAACAGATCATGGACAATTGTCTGTCCGTGCTAAAAATTATACACACCTTTCAAAATCACTTCGTCCATTACCAGAAAAATTCCATGGTTTAACAGATGTTGAAGAGCGTTTCCGTCGTCGTTATGTAGACTTGATCATGAATCCAGAAGCTAAGCATATTGCACTAACAAGACCAAAAATTATTCGTGCAATCCAACATTATTTGGATGGTCAAGGTTTAGTGGAAGTTGAAACTCCAGTTATGCAGCCAATCTTAGGTGGTGCAAGTGCTAGACCTTTCGTAACGCACCACAACACATTAAATATGGATTTCTATTTGCGTATTGCGACTGAATTACCATTAAAGCGTTTGATCGTTGGTGGTTTAGAAGGTGTTTATGAAATTGGTCGTTTATTCCGTAATGAAGGTATGGATGCGATGCATAACCCAGAATTTACAACAGTAGAAGCGTATGTTGCCTATAGCGATTTACATGGAATGATGGACTTGATTGAAGGTTTATTTGATTCTGTCGCAAATGAAGTATTGGGTACTACAGATATTACATATCAAGGAACAAAATTATCATTAAAAGCTCCTTTTAAACGTATTCACATGGTTGATGCGATCAAAGAAGCTTGTGGTGTAGATTTCTGGCAAGATATGAGTTATGAAGAAGCTGTGAAATTGGCTGAGGAACATGATATTGAAGTTGAAAAGATCCATAATACAGTTGGACACATCATCAACTTATTCTTCGAAAAATATGTTGAAGAAACAATTGTACAACCAACATTTGTATATGGTCATCCAACATCAATTTCTCCATTAGCTAAGAAGAATAAAAAGGATCCTAGATTTGCGGATCGTTATGAATTATTCATTTGTGGTCACGAATATGCGAACGCATTCTCTGAATTAAATGATCCAATTGATCAAAGAGAACGTTTCGAAAAACAATTAGAGCTTCGTGAATTAGGTGATGATGAAGCTAACGAAGTAGATACAGATTATGTAGAGGCATTGGAATATGGTCTTCCTCCAACTGGTGGTGTAGGACTTGGAATTGACCGTTTCGTAATGTTGTTGACAGATCAAAGAACAATTCGTGAAGTATTATTATTCCCTCACATGAAGAACTTGGGGGATTCAAACAAGAAAGTGCAAGCTAAAAAACCAGTGGAAGCTGCACCTGTAAAGGTTGATTTCTCGAATGTAAAAATCGAACCAATCTTCACAGATATGGTAGATTTTGAAACATTCAGTAAGTCAGATTTCCGTGCTGTTAAAGTCCTAGCTTGTGAAGCTGTAGAAAAATCTAAGAAGCTATTAAAGTTTACTTTGGATGACGGAGAACGTAAAGATCGCGTTATTTTAAGCGGAATTCACGAATATTATGAACCAGAAGAATTGGTTGGAAAGACTGCAATTGCGATTGTAAACTTGCCACCAAGAAAAATGATGGGTATTAATTCTGAAGGTATGTTGATCTCAGCTGTTCATGAAGAAGATGGTCATGAATGCTTGAACTTATTGATGGTTGATGACAATATTCCTGCAGGCGCTAAGCTTTACTAGGATAAAAAAATTAGTAATTTTTGGTTGTAAATTTACGCATTTACGCCAAACTTACGCCAATTTAAAATGGAAAGATAACTACAAAACTAGAGTAGAGATTGTATTGTGTGATACAGCTTCTACTCTTTTTCTATATCAACAAATGATACTATAATTTATTGAAGGAATAAATAAATCATATATTGGACAATTCTTAAGAGGAGTTGTCTTTTCTTTTGTACTACATATTGTTCTTGCGTGTCATTAATTGCAGTGGTAAACTGAAGCTAAGAAAAAGTTAGCCTTATCTAACATTTTGAGGGTTGATTATGAAGTTTTATGAAAGCGGAGATCAAAGTAAACCAGTCATCTTTTTGTTTCCAGGAACTTGTTGCTTATATAGTAGTTTTGATCATGTGTTAGAAGGATTACATGTATATTTTTATACGGTGGTTGTTTCTTATGATGGCTTTGATCCAAATGAGAATACTCAATTTCATTCGATGGAAGAAGAGTGTGAAAAGATTGAACAAGAAATTATAGATCATTATGGCGGAAGAATTAAAGCCGCTTATGGCTGTTCACTTGGAGGAAGTTTTGTTTCTTTGTTGATTCAAAGAAAAAGAATTCATATGGATCATGGCATTATTGGAAGTAGTGATATGGATGAGGCTGGAAAGGTGATTGCTACAATTCAGGCATCTATAGTAACGCCTATTATGTATAAAATGGTGCATACAGGAACGCTTCCAAAACTTATGAAAAAAAAGATCGCACAAATGGATGATTCGAAGAAGAAATTGGTGAATGGATTTTTAGATATGTTTGGTTTAGGTAGTCCTTGGATTACAAAGAAGAGTATTTATAATCAGTTATATTCGGATTTAGTGACAAAAGTACAACACAATATGGATGTTCCAAATACAAAAATTCACGTATTCTATGCGACCAAAATGGGTAAAAAATACGAAAAGAGATACCATACATATTTTAAGAATCCAGATATTCATCGATTTAATATGCAGCATGAAGAATTGTTTTGTTGTCATCCTGACAAGTGGATAGAAGAAGTAAGAAATGTTGTGGAAGGAATATAGAAAATAGTATTTTGAAGAATGGAAAAAAGGTGAAGTTGGATATGGCGGATAAAATACAAAATGCGTATGAATCATCAAAGAATATTTATGATGATGTTTTGACACAGGGAAATATTTTCAGTAAGTTGTATATTAAATTATTTTGGAATGGTACTAATGATAATGATATAGCACAGAAAGTATTATCATATATTCCAAATGATTTTTCAGGTAATCTTCTAGATGTTCCAGTCGGAACAGCTGTATTTACTGAACACAAGTGGATAGCTTTAAAAGATGCGCATATTGCTTGTCTTGATTATAGTATGGATATGCTTGAACAAGCTAAGAAAAGATTTGATGGGTATACGCATATTAAATGTATTCAGGGGGATGTATCCAATTTAAAAATGAATGATGAATCCTGTGATATTGTGGTTTCTATGAATGGATTTCATGCTTTTCCAGATAAGAAAAAGGCGTTTCAAGAAACGTGGCGAGTTTTAAAACCAGGTGAAACCTTTATAGGATGTTTATATATTAGGGGTAAATCTAAAAGAACAGATTGGCTTGTGAATCATATTCTTTCTAAGAAAGGATGGTTCACCCCACCATTTCAAACTGAGGAAGAACTTAGAAATATTCTAAAAGAGATGTACAAACAAATAGATCTTCACATAGATGGATCGATGGTATATTTTTGTTGCACAAAATAATGTATAGATAGAAGGTGAGATTATGTTGTTTCAAACAATTGGAAATGAATTGAATCCTGTGATTTTATTTTTTCATGCGATGGGTGTAACTGGAGAAAGCAGTATGCCAGTTGCCAAGAAATTAGCGGATAAATATTATTGTGTTCTACCCACTTCTACAGTATATTGTTCAAATCAAAAGTATCTAGGTAAAAGTGATGAGATACAACAGATTAAACGATTTTTAAGTGATCATGGGATCAAAGAGATTGAACTAGTAGTAGCATCTTCGATTGGTGCAGATCTTGCGATGGCATTTCTAACAGATACAAAAATACCGGTTAAGCATATATTCTTTGATGGTGGTCAATTTGCACAGATTGGTAAGATAACACGTAGAATTATGGTTCCATTTTTATATGTGGCCATGAAAAGTTTGTATTGGACAAATGGGAAAACATTGAAGAAAATTATGTGGTGTGACGATGATAATATTAAGCCTTATTTCATAGAAGCAGGAAAGAATTTGTCATATACAAATTTGAGAAAACAGATGGATGATAGTTTAGAAGATAAGACATTTCCTAAATTTTCAGAAGAGCTACAAAAACATACATTCTGGGAATTTGGAAGTAAAGAAGATCATTTTAAATATCGAAATGCAGTGATGCAAGCCTATAAATATGGGAACTTTCCAGTTTTTGAGGGATTGAACCATATGGAGTATCAAATTCGGTATCCAGATGGATTTGCCAGAATGTTAGAAATGATTATTAAGACAGATCAATTACCTGAGTTGACATTTTGAAAGAAGGAATCAGATAAATGCATTGTTGTAGAGATTAATATTGACTTGCTTCAAATGATGAAGCTAAGAAAAACACTTTAGTAGATCCTATTTCAAAGTCTCTTATATTTTGAAGAATATAAATATATGAAGGTTCATATTAAGGATAAGTGAAAAATGATAGATAATTATTTAAAAGAAACATGTATGCTTGATTATTCCAATCCTGCAATACAAGTACTAATTCAAAAGAAAAAATGGAAAGAATTGGATGAATTTGAAAGAATCAAGGGAATATATAATTTTGTAAGAGATGATATCTTATTTGGATATAATGAAGATGATGCGATTTGTGCATCAAAAGTATTATTCGATGGCTATGGCCAATGTAATACAAAAGGAACCTTATTTATGGCTCTTTTACGAGCTTGTCAGATTCCATGTAGAATTCATGGTTTCACAATTGATAAAAGACTTCAAAAAGGAGCCATGACAGGGTTAGTGTATTGGAGTGCACCTCCAAATATCTTTCATAGTTGGGTGGAAATATATTTTGAGAATCAGTGGATTGAACTTGAAGGATTTATTTTAGATCGTACATATCTCAAAAAATTGCAAAATCAATTTCCAAATTGTAAAGGTGCATTTTGTGGATATGGTGTAGCAGTAAAAGATTTTAGAAATCCTACTATTGATTTTAATCGTAACTCTACATATATTCAAAGTGAAGGAATTACACAAGATTTTGGTGTATATGATTGTCCGGATGATTTACTAAAAGAACACCATCAACAAATGTCAAAGCTAAAAGGATTTGCCTATAGATATATAGGAAGACATTTCATGAATCGTAATGTAAAAAGAGTGCGTCAAAAATGAAATCAAAGAGAATGATTGTTGTAGTTGTTAGTAGTATTGTTTTATGTTTATCCTTATTCTTTATATTTCAAAATGAAACAGATACAAGTACTTCTAATAAAGATTTAACATTGATTTATGAAGAGAAAGTATCTCCAAATAAGGATTATGTTTCTAATAAAAATGATATTGTGCATTATACAATTAAAATTTATCAAGAGGATAAGAATAAGGTTTATGTTTATGCTGAATCGAATTCTCCTGTTTTTGAAAATACAAATTATTCAGTTGATTATAATCAAAAATTATCTAAAGAAGATATTCAAATTAAATGGATGACGCTTTCAGGGAGTACAGAACCTAAGGAGAATGATCAACTAGGTCTTGCGAATGTCAAAATATTAAAAGATGGAAGTGTATTCAATGAGAAAGTCATTAGTTTTGTAGGTAAAGGTGTTAAGACCATTACGGATGTAATTGGATAAAATAAGGGAGTGTGATTGTGTGAAAAAAATGATATTAGGTATTGCTTGGCTCAATAGCTATTTTGTGCTCAGCAACACTTCATCAATGGGATTATAACGGGATTACTGGAGTTTTAGGTAGTTTGTTGGGATTAGACTTAATAATTCCATTCATTGTTTGTATAACACCATTTATTTGTGGTTTAGTAGTCTGCTTCAAAGTAATAGGGGAATAGTAAATTTCAATTTCTATACTTGACAAATCTCTATGGATAAGAATAATATAACAGTGTGATATAACACTGTTATATTATTCTTGATGGAGATTTATATGTCGGAAAAAGCTGAGAGAACAAGAGAGAAAATATTGGATACTGCCATCAAACATTTCTTAAGAGATGGATTTAGTGGTGCTTCTTTAAGAAGTATTGTCAAAGATGCAGGACTTACAACGGGAGCTTTTTATAAGTATTATCCGACTAAGGAAATGCTTTTTGATGCATTAATTGATCCGTATATAGAGCATATATATGATGAAATAATAGATGATTTTGAAAAGCTTTCTGCTCATGATCAGACAAACAATATGTCAAATGCAGCCAATGATGGAACAAATCAGATGATTGATTATATTTATGAGCATTATGATCATTTTAGATTATTGTTTAAATGTGGAGATAGTGGGAAATATGAAGCTTTTATTCATAACATGGTAAATAAAGAAATGAAGGCAACCAAGAAATATATGCAGATTATGAAAGAGGCTGGAATGGATTTATTAAATGTTGATGAAAGTCTTATGCATATGATATATACTGGTTTTTTCTCATCTGTACTGCAAATTGTTGAACATGATATGGATAAGAAGATAGCTAAGAAAAATGTTCATCAATTAAAAGAATTTAATACAGGTGGTTGGGAAAGAATTTGGAATATTCAATTTAAATAAGGTGGCAATTGCCACCTATACTTATAACAATGCAGTTAGTTATGACTAATAATCAGGAGGAATTTGTATGGAAGAAAAAAAGAAATCTACAATGCGTTGGATACTAGAGTGGGCTGGACAAAAGAAAATGGATTATGTATGGAGTGTCATACTTGGAATGGGCAATGTGATTTTTAAAATCATTCCTTATTTTCTTATCGCGACGATTGTAAGGATGTTTTTAGAGGGGAATAAAGATTTTAATACATATCTAAAAAATTCAATATGTATAGCTATTTCCTTTATTGTGGCTGAGTTTTGTCATTCACTCTCAACAACTCTTTCGCATAAGGCTACGTTTACTGTGCTTTCAAACATTCGTAAGGCATGTTTTGAAAAGCTAGCACGTGTGCCACTAGGATATGTGAAAGATACTTCGTCAGGTACATTTAAGAATATTATGGTGGAAAGAATTGATAGTATTGAAACAACGCTAGCACATATTATTCCTGAATTTACTTCAAATCTTATGGGACCTGTCGTTGTGTTGATCTACTTCTTTACGATCGACTATAGATTGGCTCTTTGGTCATTATTACCCATTATTATTGGTTTTTTATCTTATTTTGGGATGATGATTGATTTTAAACCAAACTTTGAAAAAACAGTAAGCGCAACGAAAGATTTAAATGATGCGGCCGTTGAATATATTGATGGAATTGAAGTCATTAAAGCTTTTGGAAAAACAGAGAGTTCTTATGCGAAATTTACGAGTGCTGCCAAGGCCTATGCCAATTCTTTTATTTTCTGGATGAAAAAGTGTTCTATTTATCATGCACTCATGATGACAATAACTCCCTATACATTATTGACTGTGCTCCCTTTTGGAGCTCATTATGTTGAAAATGGCACACTTACAATGCCGGATTTTATCTTATGCATAATTTTATCATTAGGGATTGCCGGACCATTGATTACAGCTTTTTCCTATACAGATGATTTAGGAAAGATAGGTGTCATTGTTGACGAGATTGTTGGAATTTTAGATCAGCCTGAGTTAAGTAGGCCATATAAAAGTACATCTGTGCCAAAAGATAATTCGATCGAACTATCAGATGTTAAGTTTGGTTATCATGATAAAGAAATTCTTCATGGTATAAATATGGAATGTAAGGCTGGAAGTGTGAATGCGATTGTGGGTCCTTCTGGAAGTGGTAAGTCAACCATCGCAAAGTTGATTGCGTCTTTATGGGATGTGAATTCTGGAAGTATAAAAATTGGTGGTGTAGATATCAAACAAATGTCTCTTATGGACTTTAATCAAAAAATCGCATATGTAGCACAGGATAATTATTTGTTTAATGAAACTGTACGCGAAAACATTCGTCAAGGAAATCCCAATGCGAGTGATGAAGAAGTTATAGAAGTGACAAAGAAGAGTGGTTGTTACGACTTTATTATGCAGTTGGAAAATGGTTTTGATACGATTGTCGGTGGTGCTGGTGGTCATCTATCTGGAGGAGAAAGACAACGTATTTCTATCGCTAGAGCCATGTTAAAAGATGCACCTATTGTGATTTTAGATGAGGCTACAGCGTATACGGATCCTGAAAATGAAGCAATTCTTCAAAATTCTATTGCACGACTTGTAGAAGGAAAAACATTGATTGTGATTGCGCATAGGCTTTCTACAATAAAAGACAGTGATCAAATCTTTGTGGTAAATGATGGGAATGTAGTAGCACATGGAAAACATGAACAACTTCTTTTGTCTTGTTCACTTTATAAAGATATGTGGAATGCCCACATTTCTGTTAAGGATACAGTAAAGGAAGGAAAATAATATGTTTGAAATCTTGGCAAAATTCTTTAAGTTTTCTGGTGAAGAAAACAGTAAGAAATTTAAATTATCAATAGGAATTGGATTAGTAGAAGCACTTGCTTCAGCTATGAAAATACCGGCTATTATGTATATATTGATGGGCTTGATTGAAGAAAAATCAATGGATAAGTATATTTTTGGCTCATTAGTCATTATGATTATTGCGATTGTGGTGGATGTTATTTGTAAAAGAATTTCGTCTGTACTTCAAACCGAAGGTGGATATAATGCGAGTGCATTTATGCGAATTAAGATTGCAGAACATCTTCGCTATCTTCCAATGGGATATTTTAATTCAAATAGTATTGGTGAGATTGCTTCTGTTACAACCAATACGATGGAAGTACTTGGAGATGTTGCATCAAGAGTGGTAATGCTTACAATGCAGGGGATTTTAGAAACGGCAATGATTGTATTCATGATTCTAATTTTTGATGTAAGAATTGGATTGATATCGTTATTAGGTGTCATTGTATTTTTTGTGATCAATTCAATTATGCAAAAAGCTGGAAAAAAAGATTCGGAACAAAAAGTTCAGTGTGATACTGAACTCGTGAATCAAATCATGGAATATGTACAGGGTATTTCGGAAGTAAAATCTTATAACTTATTGGGTAAACAGGCAAAACGATTGAATGATGCCAATGATGCATGTGCAAGAATCAATACAAAAATGGAACTTGTATTTGTACCTTATCATTTTCTTCAGGGTATTGTGACAAAGATTACTGGGACAATTATCATTGTTTGTTGTGCTGCATTTTATATTAATGGAACAATGAATTCGGTGTATGCGATTGGTATGAGCATTTCGGCTTTTATACTTTATTCAAGTTTAGAAACAGCTGGAAATTATTCATCCCTTTTACATGTGGTAAGTGTCTGTGTAGATAAAGCCAATGATATTCTTGCATTGAATACGATGGATATTGAAGGAAGAGAAATAGAAGCCAAGAGTCATGATATTCAATTGGATCATGTTTCATTTTCTTATGATAAGCGAAAAATCATTGATGATGTATCCTTGTCGATTCCAGAAAAAACAACTACAGCGATTGTAGGTCCTTCTGGAGGAGGTAAATCTACGTTATGTAATCTGATTGCGAGATTTTGGGATGTAGATGAAGGTGAAGTGAGTCTTGGAGGTATAAATGTAAAGGATTATAGTATGAATAGTTTGATGAATAACTTTGCGTTTGTATTTCAAAGAGTGTACTTGTTTGCGGATACCATTGAAAATAATATTAAATTCGGCAATCAAGAAGCTACTCATGAACAAGTTGTAATGGCAGCTAAGAAAGCTTGTTGCCATGAGTTTATAAGTCAATTGCCAGATGGATATAATACAGTTATTGGTGAAGGTGGAGCCACTCTTTCTGGTGGTGAAAAACAACGTATTTCCATTGCGCGTGCCATTATGAAGGATGCACCTATTATTATTTTGGATGAGGCAACAGCCAATGTGGATCCAGAAAATGAAAAGGAATTAATGGAAGCAATCGATGCTTTGACAAAAGAAAAGACAATTATTATGATTGCACATAGATTAAAAACCGTCAGAAACGCGGATCAAATTGTTGTGATAGATAAGGGAAGAATTGTACAACAAGGAACACACAATCAATTGATGAAACAAGAGGGTATCTATAAGCGCTTTGTGGATTCTAGAGAAAAGGCAGTAAGCTGGAAACTTGCGAATGATTGATACAAGAGTGGTGAAAAATATATTGATAGAAACATTAGTGAATTCAGATGCTGATGTTTCTTTTATTTTGAGTTATACAAATCTTGTGAAGACGATAATAATTAATAAATGGTACTATGTCTATCAGCTGACTTTAAAAAATATTCGACTGTCGAATGCTTCACATGTAATTCTTTAGCTATAGTTCTCGGTGACTTAAGATTGCTTTTCCAATCTTTGTAAGCTTTTAGCTTTTGTTCATAAGTTAATTTCATATAAAAAGTGAACCTCCTAAGTTTGTCCAACTTTAGGGGTTCACTTCAGTCCGCTATTTTAAATTTTCTAAGAATAAGAAGTCTTTAAATTTAATATGTTGTACATTACTTGTAGAATAATCAATATCATCCATAGTGATGATGATTTTTTTATCTATTTGACTAACACCATTAAAAGCTTTGAATTCACGCTCATATGCTTTATCTTCGGCAACACTATATGCGACTTGGATATAATACTTTAGATTGTCTTTTTGAGCTAGAAAATCAATTTCCTTTCCCTTATTGTCATAGACGGTAAGACTATATCCCATATATATAAGTTCATTGTATATTATATTTTCTAGATTATGCGTTAAATCATAACGATTGTTTAATTTACGAATCGAATTTAATGAAACGTCACAATTATAAATTTTTGTAGGATATTCCAATTCTGTTTTTGTTCTAGAAGAATATTGTTTGATTGGTTCAATAATATAAGCCTCTTCTAAATAGCCAATCCATTTCTTGACGGTATTCATACTGCATTTTGTGCCATGCGTATTCATATAATCGCAAATAGATTTTACGGAATAATTTCTTGCATTTGATATTAAAATGAAATTAACAACCTTTTTAAAATCTTCGGATTTTCGAATTTTATAGCGATTGATTATATCATTCGAAACATTCAAGTATCTTTTTTGAGCTTCTAAAGAATTAAATTCAATTCGTTTAGGAAAGCCTCCCCATACTAAATAATCCGTTAGAGAAATTTCTTTGTTTAATTTTTTTCATATTCATATAATTCTCTATATACAAATGGACGAATATGAAATGCGACATAGCGACCTGATAATTCTTTAGTGAATTCACGAGATAATAGCTTGGAATTGGATCCGGTAATAAATAATGAACAATTATGTTTTCGAAGTGTTTTACATACGACAGACCAATTATCAATTGTTTGAATTTCATCTAAGAAAACATAGCATAATTCATTTGTATCACGATTGTTGTCAATGCAGCCTACAATGTCTTGCCATGTAGATAAATTGGATGTAACGGCACGATCTTCGAAATCAAGATAAATTATATTTGTTGATTTTTTTGAAATTTCAGTATTGATTTGTTCCAATATGATGGATTTACAACATCTTCTTACACCCGTAATGAGTTTAATTAAATCACTATCTTGAACCTCTCATCACTGAAGTGATGAGATTCTTGGGAACAGGTTTCTATCGAAACCTTTTTTACCAAGCTATCCCCGCAGTTCCTGCGGTTGTTTTATTAATTTCAGCTAATTTACTAATATGCCTTGCATCAATATATTGATAGATGCATTTACATCTCTGTCATGCTTTGAATGGCATTTTGGACAGGTCCATTCCCTTACATTTAAATCTTTTGTTCCTTCATTCTTATACCCGCAACAATGACAGGTCTGACTGCTCGCATAGAACGTATCCGCTTTCTTGATCACCTTTCCATGCCACTTTGCTTTATATTCTAGCTGGGTGGTAAACTTTGACCAGGATACATCCGATATAGACTGGGCTAGATTGTGGTTTTTAAGCATGTTGTCTACTTTTAAATCTTCAATGCAGATAATGTCATATTCTGTAATGATTCTTGTAGATAGTTTGTTGATAAAATCCATTCTTTGATTCGCTATCTTTTCATGAAGTTTTGCGATTTTGATTCTGTTTTTGATCCAGTTGCGGCCGCCCTTTGTTTTTCGTGACTGCTGCTTCTGTAGCTTTTTCAGTTTCTCAATCGACTTCTTCAGATATTTTGGATTCTCTACCTTTTCTCCATTACTCAATACGATAAAATCCTTGATACCTAGATCTATACCTGTTTCATTGTATGTTAGTGGAAATAATACTTCTTCTACATCTGTATAACATAGTGAAACATAATACTTTCCACTTGGTACTTGTGATACTGTTGCACTCAGTAGTCTTCCCTTTGGTGCTCGTGTTTTCTTTATCTTTACAAGACCAATCTTAGGAAGCTTAACCTTATTTTCATATAGTTCAATATTTCCATTCGTATATTTCGTTGTATACGTATAACGATGTGTCTTCTTCGATTTGAATCTAGGATATTCAGCTTTTTTCTTAAAGAAATTTAAATAAGCCGTATCCAGATTCTTTACACTTGACTGTAGAGCAACCGAATCCACTTCCTTAAGCCATTCATATTCTTTCTTTAAAGAAACTAGATCCTTAGCACATGCCGAATAGCTTAATGTGATTCTATCTTTTTCATAGGCATCCTTACGTTTTGCCAGATAATGATTATATACAAAACGAGTGCAGCCAAAAGTCTTGGCCAACAATATTCTTTGTTCTCTATTTGGATACATACGATACTTGAATGCCTTTTCCATGATGATTTCTCCTCTTATTGATTCGCTATTTTCTTTTTTTGACTTCTTATATACTCTATAATCTGTTCTTCTGTATTTTCAGAAACTGTAGCTACAAAATAAGAAGGATTCCATAGATGTCCGCCCCATAACTTGGATCTTAGATCATCCCCAAACTCTTTCATCAAGAGTCTGGCCGATACACCCTTCATAGCTTTTATAATATTTGGAATGTAATGCTGCGGCGTACAATTGATCAGCATATGGATATGATCCTCATCCATATTCATTTCCAAAATTTGAAAACCATTATCCTTTGAAATCTGAGTCAGCAGCTCTTTTAATTTTATTGCGACCTGTCCATTCAAGATATTATGACGATACTTCACACACCATACGATATGATACTGTATTGAATAGACATAGCCTCTTCCTTTAACAACTTCCATAGTTTTTTTCTCGTCAATATTATAACATATGTATATATTTAAAGCACTATATTTATCATTTATCTTTAAATTATTTATTTAACATCTGCACATCTAATTCATCTCATGACTAAAGTCACGAGTGTTCTTAGATTGCATTATAAAATGGACGTATTTCTGATAAATATTTCTCTCGAACTATCATATGCACATCCTCCTATTGAAATTATATTCAAAACTGTACATAAAAATCAATGCTACTGAAAATAATGTCGATTATATACATAAATGTCAATGCTACTGAAAATAATGTCAAAAACGTGCAGAAATTTCAATAGGATTATTTATCTCTAAAAAGTGATTATTAATGATATAATGAATATGCAAGTATTTGTTCTCAAATAAGAATTATAAATTTGAATATTATACAAAAATGGAGGACAAATATGAAAACGCCAAAAGAATATAGGGATAATCTTTTAAATCACATTATCACCAAACAAATGTTAGTGGATTGTTTGTACAGTGTGAATAAACGAGCCAAAAACTATCGGGACAAAGAAAGGGAACAAAGAGCGTATTCTAGATGTCATCGGTATGTAGATAATTCAGCATTTATTGAAGGGGCTAGAGAAAAGAAATTAGAGATGTATCGCATGAAAGATATATTGTTGCAAGTTTTGACACCAATTTGTATCCACAAAGAGTTTATTGGCTACAAGACTAAAAGAATCTACAGCTATGAAAATGAGGAGTATAAAAAGTTTAAGAAACAATTCTTTTACGAAGGACAATATATGGATGATGATTATTCCATTGTGTACTTTGGAGATGTTGAACTTAAGGATGAGCCGATATATCACTATTACTTGTTCTATGATTTAGATTGTGGACATACGTTTCATACACCTATTAAAAAAGAAGAATTAGACAAATATTCTTTACCCATTATTGAAATTAGTGAGTTAGAAACGACGGGACATAAAGTCAATGATTTGCTAAGTGTACAATTTGTACGAAAAGTGATTCGATTGATTGAAGATAATATGTATATATTACAGTAAAAGCGTTGGAAAATTCCTACGCTTTCTTTCTTATAATGCATATACTTTATCGGCTCTTTGGGCCATTTCTTTTGAATGTGTGACAATGATAATGCATTTTCCTTGTTCTTTTAAAACATCAAAAATATCCATAATTTCATCCCACGTATCCGAATCTAAATTTCCCGTTGGTTCATCTGCCAAGATAATTTTTGGATCATAACTCAAAGCTCTTGCGATAGCCACTCTTTGTTGCTGAGCACTCGAAAGTTTTTAAGATACGACGATGAATCTGGTCTTGATCTAAACCTACTTTTTCCAATAATTCAATAGCTCTTACTTCTTTATCATTTTGATGCACATTCGCAATATCCATTGATAGAGTAACATTTTTAAATGCCGTTAACTTATTTAATAAGTACAGACTACTCCTCACCGCAAGCAGTGAGGGTTCTTAACTGACAACATTATGCAGCAATGGTACATTAAGTATTATACAAAAAGTTTACAGTTTTTAATAATGATTTATGTTATAATATAAAATCGAAAAATATAACCGAGGTATAAGAAAGTGAAGAGAAAGACTATAGTTCCGTTGATTGTATTTCTTGTAGGAATATGTCTATTGAGTGTATTTACATATAATACAAATGTTCAAATTCAAGAAGATAGGCGTACGATCGCAAAATTAAATGCTGTGACATATGGTCAGCGTATAGAAAATGATATTGAAAATGGAATTGAAATAACAGATACTTTAAAACAATTATTAATAAATGGAAATGGTCAAATCACAAATTTTTCCAAAGTAGCCGAAAATCTAATGTCTTATTCTATACAAAGTGTGCAATTAGCACCGAATGGAGTAGTAACAGAAATTTATCCTGAAGAAGGAAATGAAACGGGTAAAATTGATTTATTAAAGGATTCGAATCGAGGTGAAATTTCGAATTACGCAAAAGATCATAATATAACCATTACCCAAGGGCCTATTGAATTGAAACAAGGAGGTTCTGGGCTTGTTGTTCGTAATCCTATTTATCTAAAAGATGAAAATGGACAAGAATATTTTTGGGGATTTACGATTGCGATTTTGCGTGTTCCTGAAGTTTTTGAGGATTCGACAAACGCTTTATCTAAATTTAAATATAATTATCGACTTTCAAGAGAAGCGTCTGTTTTAGATAAGAAACATGTAGTTGTTGATGCAAATTGCGATAAAATGATTCGCCCGGTCACTTATGATTTGACTGTCGGAAAAGAAAAATGGAAGCTTCAAATCATGCCTAGAGCTGGATGGAGCAACTCTAAAACTTTATATTTTATTTTCTTTGGAGGACTATCCTTAGTTCTTCTACTAACTGGACTTACAACACTCTTATTCCTTTTGGATGAAAGAAGAGTTGAATTAAAAGAACTAGCCCATAAAGATGGACTGACTAAGCTTTATAATCGATATGGATTTGATGAAATGGCAGAAAAGATGATTTCAAAAAATCCAAAAGAACATTGCGTGGCCGTATTATTAGATGTAGATGATTTCAAGTTAATAAATGACATGTATGGACATGCCTATGGGGATAAAGCTTTGATTAGTCTTGCCGCCAACATGCGAAAATTCTTTCCATCTTCTGCATTGCTTGGTAGAAATGGAGGGGACGAATTCTGTATTCTTTTACCAAATTGTACAATGGAAGAAATGAAAGAATCTTTGATTGAATTCACAAAAACACCAAAAACATTTTCGTATAAAGGGCAAACATATTCTTTTTGTATTTCACTTGGATATGCCGAATATCCAAATAATGCGATTGAAAGGTCTCAACTCATGCGTTGTGCCGATACAGCTCTTTATGAAGTAAAACTTCATGGTAAAAATGGATGCAAGGCTTATCAGGAAGGTTTTCAATCTGGTGTTCGTAAACAACTAGGATTTGTGTTAAATGATATTTCTGAAAATTTACCTGGCGCTTTTATTATTTATCGAGCGGATAAAGAGGATGATGAAATTTTTTATGCCAATAAAGAATTTTTAGATATGGCTGGATATGAAAATTTAGATGCATTCTTTAATGGTACAAAGAAAAGTTTTCGAAACTTAATTCGTGAAGACCAACAAAAAGCGGTAGAAACTAGTATTTGGAATCAAATTGAAAGTGGAAGTAAGAATGACTATATTCATTATCAATTAAGAAGACAAGATGGAACCTATATTCCTGTACTTGATCAAGGAAGAATTGTGGAAAGCGAACGTTTTGGTCGAGTTTTCTATGTTTTATTTATGGATTGGCAAGCTATGCAGTCGCATTATAGTGAAAAGTTTAACGCAAAAGATGTATGATAATTTTTGTCACACACCGTTTTTCGTTTTATAATGAAACCATGAAAAATAAATATGTAGTTTATCGAATACTAATTAGTTTTGTGTTGGTTTCTGTTTTAACGAATATGGCATGTTTGTTTATTCGTAACAGCGTAATTCAACAAGAAAAATTAAAGGCAGAATATACAGTAAATTCAACAATCAATCGTGTTGAAATAAAGCTTGAGTCGTATATTGAAAAAGTAGGCTTTTTAAAGAAGACAATTGAGGCTGGAATTGATTTAGACGATGCTTACTTTGAATCTGTGGCATCTAGACTATATGGAGATGATCCGGCTGTTAAGACAATTGAACTTGCACCAAAAGGAATTATTCAAAATGCATATCCTTTCAAAGAAAATCAAAAAGCTATTGGCATGGATATGTTGGCAGAACATGAACGTAAAGAGGCTGCTACTTTGGCAAAAGATACAAGGAAATATACATTAGAAGGTCCTTATGATTTAAAACAAGGTGGAAAAGGAGCTTTATTATACGATCCCATCTATGTGAATGAAGAGTTCTGGGGATTTTCCATTTTAGTCATTGATTGGGATGCATTTTTAGATGAAATTCACTTAAGTGATTTGAAAAAAGCATCTTATGATTTTGTCATTTGGAAAACAGATCGTGTCACAAAGAAAAAGATTATTATTTCTCAAAGCTCAAAAAATATAGATCCAAATACATTGTTAATCAAGTGTAAGCTTCCCAACAATAAATGGAATTTTGAAATTGTGCCAAAACAAGGTTGGATCAATACATATGTAATAAGAAGCTTAGTTATTGCGAGTGTTTTAATTGATTTTCTAGTAACGGCAGCCATTGCCCAATTTGAAATTCGCCATCGAAAAGATTTAGAGTATGCAAGTCAAATTGAGTGGCAGGCAAAAAAAGCACAAGAAGCAAGTGCTGCCAAATCTCGTTTCTTATTTAGTATGTCACACGACATTCGTACACCTATGAACGCAATCATGGGATATACGGAATTGATGGAAAAGAATATTGGAAATTCAGAAAAAGAAAAAGATTATCTATCCAAGATTCACTCTTCTAGTAAATTTCTTTTAGATTTAATTAACTCCATTTTAGAAATGGCACGTATAGAGAGTGGAAAAGAAACATTAAATATAAAGGCATGTAATATATTTGATGTGTTAGATTCTTTGAATTCAGTTTTTGAAAAATTAGCTTATGAAAAAGGATTAGAGTATCAATGTACGACAAAAATTCAACATCCATATATTTATTGTGATCCAATTAAGTTTGAAGAAATATTATTGAACATTGTTGGAAATTCCGTGAAATATACTAAAAATGGGAATATTTCGATTCACGTTGAAGAAGTAGAATCTGGCCAGTTTCAATGCATGATTCAAGATACAGGTATTGGAATGAGCAAAGCATATTTGCCACATGCCTTTGAAGACTTTTCTAGAGAAAAATCAGGTACGCAAACGAGCGTAAAAGGTACAGGACTTGGTTTAGCAATTGTAAAATCTTTAGTTGAATTAATGAATGGTACAATTGAAATTTCAAGTCAAGTCAATCAAGGAACAACAACTCGAATTAAATTTCATTTTGAAATTGCCAAAGAAAGTGAATTAGAAAAAAATCAAGAAACGAATATTATAGACCTTAAAGGGAAACACATTTTACTTGCTGAAGACAATGATTTAAATGCAGAAATTGCGATGACACTTTTATCCGACTATGGAATGATTGTAGATCACGTAAGTGATGGGGTTGCTTGTGTTAAAAAAGTAAAAGAAAATAAGTATGATCTTATTTTGATGGATATTCAAATGCCAAATATGGATGGCTATCAAGCAACACAAATAATTCGTGAATTTAGTGATATTCCAATCGTTGCGATGACGGCCAATGCCTTTGAAGAGGATAAACAAAAAGTGTTATCCATTGGAATGAACGGGCATATCGCAAAACCAATCGATATGGATAAAGTTATTTCAACCTTATCAAAAGTATTAACATTTAAGTGTCCAGTTTGTGGAAAATATACATTTCAATCCGGACCAGGAAGCTATGAAATCTGTCCAGTATGTGGATGGGAAGATGATAAAGCACAATATAAAGATCCAACCTTAAAAGGTGGAGCCAATAAACTAAGTTTGAAGGAGTATAAAGAACAATATGAAAAGAATCATCAATAAATATTTGCTCTTATTCCTTTGTATATTCTCACTTGTACTTCCAACAGGATGTGAAATTAAGGAACAAAAACAAGTAGTCGTAGACTATCAAGAATACCATTTTCGTAATGAAGATTTGTTAGAGTCTCACTATGAAAAACACGGTAAAGAAATGGGATTTTCATCATCAAAAGAATACGAAATGAGTGCCAGTGATGTTGTGAATAATCCAGAATCCTTACATAAAACAGAAAAAGAAGACGGGGATGATGTATACTATAAAGAAGATACCAATGAATTTGTGGTTGTATCCACGGATGGGTATATTCGAACCTATTTTAATCCAGATTCTGGTAAGAAATATTTTGATAGGCAATGATGAAAAAAAGACCGAATGTCAGATTAAAACCTGAATATTCGGTCTTTCTTGTCATTAAGCTAAAACTTTTTCTGGTTGTTTATAAATATTTCTATTTAAAATACGAACCAAAACAGGAACGACAATCAATTGAAGGATGATACCTGGAAGGCAAGTGATAAAGCTTGCTGTCATAAATACAGATAATGTATATCCTTGTGTACTAAGAATACATGTATTGACAAAACCATTCATAATTCTTCCTGCAAGCATCGCAATAATTAAGCTTGCATATAGTTTAGTCATTTCATTCTTCATTGAAATATATTGTGTACATAAACCAGCAACTAAGCCATATACCGCAAGTTCAATCATCATTTGTGGCAACATCATTGCAGGTGGCATACCTGTCATTACGCTTGAAAGAAATGGTGTAATAATTCCACATGCTAAACCATATGGCCATCCACAAAATAATCCACAAATTAATACAGGAATGTGCATTGGTAAAAATATGCTTCCAGCATTTGGAATCACATGAAATGCCATTGGAAGTAATACACCTAAAGCGATGCATAAAGCACAAGATACTAGTTTTTTGGTGATACTATTCATCATTAAATACCTCTTCTTCTAAAAAATACTTGGTAAGGATATATGGACAGATTAAGATTTAACATTGCACATATTGTTTTAAATAATCGATATCTAGAATTAATATTTTTTGATTTACAATCTTAATGACGCCTTCCTTTTTTAGCTCACAAAGAATTCGACTCACACTGTTTCGAGTGGAAATTCCACAAAATCCTGCGATATCATCATTTGTGATTTGAAAATCAATAAGCATACCTGCCTCTACTTTTCGACCAAATAAATGGATTAATTGATATAAGAAGGAGCATATTGCACCTGTTTTTCCATTCATCATCATAATTTGTTGGCGAAAAATAGCTTCTGTTAATTTTTCTCGATAATATGCGTTTATATAATCTTGTAGTTTTTTATTTTGATTGACATAACTCCAAAATAATACTCGAGGAATTCTATAGAATGTGGCCACATCACTTTCAACACGAACATTAAATGGAGCAGATGTATATTGACTTACTTCATCTTTTAATAAAGAAATAATATCGGGTGTATTGATATAAGAAATGTTGAATTCACGACCATCATGCAGGATGATACTTGTCTTAATTACCCCTTCTTTTAACACATAGGTATCTTGTTGTTCAAGCCCATAATATGCTAAATAGGTGTGTCTTTTTTTCTGTATAATAGGCACATTTTTCTCTTTTAAAAAATTTAATAAGTATTCGTTGTCCATATTCGCTCTCCTTTACCAGTTTTGGATTATAACAATACTCTAAATTTTGCGAAACAACAAATGTTAACATTAAATGAGGTTTCATAATTATTTAATTCGGATTATATTAATTCGGGTAAAAAAAGGAGAGATAAAAATGTTTGAAATGAATGTACCTTATGATAAAGGTCAAATGAAAATCAAATTAGAAGATAAGAATTTAGCTGGTGTCCTTGAAGGAAGACAAAGCGATTATAAAACTACACTTTCTGAAAATGAAATTGTAGAACAATCGTTAAACAATCCAATTGGATCCAAAAGTTTAGAAGAACTTGCCAAAGGCAAGAAAAATATTGTCATTATTAGCTCAGACCATACGCGTCCTGTACCTTCAAAAATTATTACACCTATTCTTTTAAGAAGAATTCGTAGTGTATCACCCGATGCACGTATTCGAATCTTAGTTGCGACAGGATTTCATAGAGAAAGTACTCATGAAGAGCTTGTAGCTAAATATGGTGAAGAAATTGTAAAAAATGAAGAAATCGTCATGCACGTATCAACAGATGATTCTTCAATGGTAAAAATCGGACAATTACCAAGTGGAGGAGACTGCATTATCAATAAAGTTGCAGCTGAAGCTGATTTATTGATTTCTGAAGGCTTTATTGAAGCACACTTCTTTGCAGGATTCTCTGGAGGAAGAAAATCAGTGTTGCCTGGTATTGCTTCTTATAAAACAATTATGGCAAATCATAGTGGTGAATTTATCAATGATAAAATGTCACGTCCAGGAAATTTGCAGCATAATTTAGTCCATGAAGATATGGTTTATGCTGCAAGAACGGCTAAACTTGCCTTCATTGTCAATGTTGTATTAAACGGAAATCATGAAATTATTGGATCTTTTGCCGGAGATATGGAAAAGGCACATGAAAAAGGTTGTGATTTTGTTCGTTCTTTGGCAAGTGTAAATAAAGTCAATTGCGATATCGCAATCAGTACGAATGGTGGTTATCCTTTGGATCAAAATATTTATCAAGCCATTAAAGGTATGACAGCTGCTGAAGCTACATTAAATCCAGATGGCATTATCATTATGATTGCAGGTTGTCGTGATGGACATGGAGGTATTGGATTCTACCACAATATTGCCGATGTAAAAGATCCAGAAGAATTTGAACAAAAAGCTATTCATACTCCACGTTTAGAAACCGTTCCAGATCAATGGACATCACAAATCTGTGCACGTATTCTAGCTCATCATAAAGTTATTTTGGTTTCCGATTTAGTAGATCCTCAACTTGTGAAGGATATGCATATGGATCTAGCTACAACTGTAGATGAAGCTTTAGAAAAAGCATTTGAAATAAAGGGAAAAGATGCCAAAGTTGCCGTCATTCCTGATGGTTTGGGTGTCGTTGTAAATATTTAAGGAAGGAAATTTGAATTTATGTTACACAATTTAATTGCGGAATTTTTATCAACAGGACTTATGATTTTATTTGGTGTCGGTGTACACTGCGATGAAGTTTTGACAAACACAAAATATCACGGAAGCGGACACATCTTTGCAATCACAACATGGGCATTTGGTATAAGCGTTTGTCTATACATTTTTGGTGGAGTCTGTATGAATCCTGCCATGGTAATTGCACAATGTGTTTTAGGCATGCTTCCATGGACATGCTTTATTCCATACGTTATTGCCGAATTTTTAGGTGCACTTGTAGGAGCTTTGATTTGTTATGTGATGTATAAGGATCACTTTACAGAAAGCGAAGGAAATGTAAATCCAATCGCCATTCGTAATATTTTCTCTACAAATCCAAACTGCAGAAATTTGCCAAGAAACTTCTTTGTCGAAACACTCGCAACAACAGTTTTCTTGAGTGCCATTTTAGCGGTTGCTACAAAGTATGAAACACAATTACCAATTGGAGTTGGACTTATTGTATGGGCTGTTGGTATGGGTCTTGGTGGAACAACTGGATTTGCGATGAATCAAGCTCGTGATTTAGGACCTCGTTTGGCCTTCCAATTATTACCTATTAAGAATAAAGCCAATAATGATTGGCAATATGGATTATTAGTTCCAGGAATTGCTCCTTTTGTAGGTGCATTACTTGCTGCTTTGTTCTGCCATTTGTTTTTAGGTATTTAATATTCGAAAAGACAGGTATTCAACTGAATATCTGTCTTCTTTTATATTTTCTTTTGTATTTTTAAATCATAAAGCGCAATAGCTAAACAGAAGATTTCTGAAACGGTACAACTGATCCAAATTCCATTTTCCTTAAATAATGTTGTACAAACAAATAGAGCTAATAAGACAAAGAGAATACCACGAGAAATCGAAAGCACAAAGGCTTTTTTAGACTCTTCTAAAGCGACCATGTAGCCGCTAGTGATGACGACATGTCCCATAATTAGAAAGACAAAGCTAAATTGGCGTAGGGCTGTAATGGTACTGAAGTAATTGGCTGTATCCTTTAGTATAAAGGCAGCGGTGATATTTGGTGCAAATACTTCTACAATTAAGAATAATAAAACTCCAGCACAAGAGACTAAAATACGTGCATATTTATGGAAAGTTGAAACAGCTTTTTTATCGCTTCGACCATAGTAGTAACTCACCAAAGGCTGTGTTCCTTGACTGGTTCCAACCATCACCATCAATACTAAGTTATAGATATACATTAAGACGGTAAAAGTAACTAGTCCATTAGTACCAAGGAGTTGATTGATACGATAGTTAAATACTGTAATCATTATTCCTGGAGAAATTTCAGAAATACAATCGGGAAGTCCTAATGAAAGAATTCTAGTATATTCATGCCAAGGATAGCTTGCCTTCACAAAATGGAAGTGTGATTTATGACTAAACGCAAAATGATAAAAGAAGAAGCAGAAAGTTACAAGTTGAGATAAACCTGTAGCTAATGCAGCACCACTAATTCCCATATTGAAAACTCCCATAAATAATGGGTCAAGAACAAGGTTGGTTCCAGCTCCTAGACAAATACCTATAATGGATTTTTGAGGAAAGCCATCCGCTTTTAAAAGAACTTCAAAACAATAAGAGACTATATAGAAAAATGAGAAGCAGGATAATACTTTTATGTAGGTATCTGTATAGTTAAATACGTCTTCATTGGCACCTAAAAATTCTGTAATATGATGTGAATTTATAAAAGATAAAACCGCAATGCATAGGGCCACACAAGAAATTGTGATGGTATTCATTGTGAATACTTCATGCATTTTCCTTTCTTCATTCGCACCACGATAGATCGACATGACAGTGCTTGATCCAATCGCAAATAAGACTCCAATGGAGAAGATGGTTGTGATATAAGGACTTGCCACGTTTATGGAAGCTAATGCCGTATCGCCTTCAAAGTGTGCAACAAATATACCGTCTACTAAAGTATATAGATTAAAGATAACCATCGAACATATGGATGGTATGACAAACTTAAGATATTGTTTCAACATAAAAATCACCAATTACAGTGTAAACCTTGGTATAATACTAAGGTCAATGGTGGTTGTATGAAAAAATATTATAAAATTAATGAAATCGCAAAATTATACAATATTAAATCGGATTCTTTACGATACTATGAAGAAGTAGGATTGATTAGTCCGATGCGCTCAAAATCGAATTATCGATTATATACACTGAATGATATTTATATCTTAAATATTATTCGAGATTGTTTAAAACTAGGGTATGATACATCACAAATCAAGGAATATTTAGACAATCGAAGTGTAAATAATACGATTGCGTTTTTAAAAGAAGAAGAGAAGTTGATTCAAAGACAGATTCAAGAATTACAATCCACTTTGTTTTCCATTCAAACACGAATTGAAGATTTAGATCGTACGCAGTATATGGAATTTGATACATGTAAGATTGAAGAATATCCCAAAAGATATTGCCGGTATTTAAAAGAAAAAATTGATCAAGATGAAAAGATTGACTTTTTATTAACGAAACTAAGTGAATCGATGGAAGAAGATATCTCGGTACTTGGAAATATGGATTCAGGCAGTGTAGTCGAATATAAAAATGATGAATTCGTCTATACAAGTGTATTTATTTTAACTCAAGAAGAAAAGTATGATTTTATTTTAGACGAAGGCATGTATTGTACATATACGTATTCAGGCCAGTATGATCGTACCAATCAATTGTTTTATAGAATGAAAGATTGGATCCAAAAACATGATTATATAATTGAAGGTCCTTTCTTAGAATTTCTATTGATTGATATACATGAAACAAAAAAAGTGGAGGAGTATATTACTTCCATCCACGTTAAGGTTAAACCAAAATGATAAATCCAGATTCAATAGGCTTATATTCTTCAACATCCATTGAATCATAGTATAAATCTCCATTTGAATCTAATACTAGAATTCGATGATTTTCACAAATCGTTGGTAAGACTTCTAATGTGTTGTTGATTTTGTAGACTTGATTTTCTTTTTCAAACAATTGAGAATTATATGGTTCTATATCATCTTCACAAATATAGGTGTAGCTAGTACAATATAATTTACCATCTTCAAAGTAAGGCTCAATACGATCTCTAGAACCGTTACAAGGCGTATTTAAATAGCTTTGGGCATGTGTATCATCGATTGCTTCAATTGGAAATTCAGATACGACTGGTTCAGATTTATTGCCATGTATAATCAATGACATTGTATCCTCAGTCATATTGAATTCTACACTGCACAACATTTGATTTGTGACAATATCATAATAAGTTGTATCACACACAATATATTTCTTGTTTAATCTGGATTTCCAGACTGAGTTTAGCTCTTGTCTTTTGGCTTTTTGTGCAAACGCAACCGTACGATTTCTTGTTGTTTTTAAAAGATAATCCCCTTCAAAGAAGATTTGATTTCCTTTTTCATTAATCCATTTACCATCTGCATAATTTAATAAATCACTCATGAGCCAGCCTTTTTCTGTTTTGTCTTGCACAACCATACTTGATTTGATGGTTGTGATTTTTTGTAAGCCAAAAGCATGGGCATACAGACCCGAATAATCTGGATATGTATTTGGTTCTAAATAGGTGTTGAATAGGCGCATTAAAGTTGTCGGAACTTCTAATCCACAATCATGTGTTTCACTGAATGCTAGTACGGCATTGTATTTAGGAACAATGATCAGTCTTGAACTAAAGAACATACTGTTTCCACCTTTTGCCAGAACTCCATCACCAAAATCATAGTCTGGATCATGGTGTTTGACTAGATCCCAGCCTAAGCCAAAATCAATGGCGCCTAGATCCGATTCTAGAAATGTAGTGCCCCAGGATTTAGCCATTAAAGCTTTTGACTTTTCACTAATAATAGAATTAGGTTCTAGAAAGAGTTGACCAAATTTGCATAAATCAATCATAGAAGTAGTGATGCCACCAGCTCCTTGAATTGGGAAGTATTCTTTTGGTTTCTTACCTTCAGAAACTAAAGGATAATCTGAATTGATTGTATATGTCGTATTTGTGCTATTTGCACCAATCTTTTCTGTAATATATTTCTTTAAGACATCTTCATAATTCATATTACGAACTTTTGAAACAACCATTTCAGCAAGTGTAAAACCATCATTACAATATGTACTGTAAGTTCCTGGATCAGCCTTTAGAGTGCTATTTGATAAATAGTTTAATACTTCGCTATAGTAGTCAAACTTAGAAGTTGTACTCACACTAAAATGTTTCCATTGTGTTCCAGGAAGTCCACTTGAATGATCTAAGCACATGCGTACTGTAATATCTTTATATCTCTTATCTTTCATTGTAAATTCAGGAAGAATATCAGAGACTTTATCTTCTAATTGAATCAATCCTTCATCTACTAACTGCAAGATGCATACAGTGCAGTAAATTTTAGATATCGAACATACATTAAATGTGCAATCTGTTGTGATGGGTTGATTGTTGATTTTGTCGATGACACCTATCGCATCGGCACATACAATTTTTCCATTTTGCATGAAGGCATAGCTACAAGCTGTATAGTCTGGCTTTACCATGGCTTTTAATAATTGAGTAACTTGATTTTCCATATGATTTCTCCTTTTTTAAAAGAAAACGAGAAGATAAACCTTCTCGCTAATCTGCAACGGCATCAATTAAAATGCTGTGATAGGCATTCACAATATCGTCAACCGTTTCTTCAATATTCGCATTGTTGACGGCTACATAAGCTGCGTATTTTTGGTACAATGGGTATCTTTCTTTATGCATTTGTTGAAGGGCTTGTTTAGAACTTGATAAAGGTCTATTTGGATCGGAATTGATTAATTTATCGATATCGCGATCAATGAAAATCGTGATTCCATTTAAACGTAAGAAGTCCATATTGACTTTATGCTTAACGACACCACCACCTGTTGCGATGATTTTATTGTTCATTTTACTAGCTTCAATTGCAACCTCTGTTTCAATGGCTCTAAATCCAGCTTCTCCAGATTCCTGGAAGATTTCTGGAATGCTTTTTTTTGCCTTGGCAATAATCATGTCATCTAAGTCAAAGAATTCTTTTCCTAGTTTTTCTTCAAGCATTTTACCAATTGTTGTTTTACCAGCACTAGGCATACCAATCAATACGATGTTACAACGATCTTTCAACATTTCTTTTTTGATTTCATCAATGATGGAATCATCAAAATCTATCGTGATTTCTGTATCAGGATCCAGTACAT
>ERZ773227.139-NODE-139-length-73547-cov-5.231005_pt1 | contig 73547 bp, 73 predicted proteins | sample MGYA00580525_ERZ773227 | MGnify/ENA primary metagenome ERZ773227 (study PRJEB29015, sample SAMEA2737782) | human gut metagenome | biome: human gut; feature: human-associated habitat; material: faeces | place: China | collected 2012 ... | reverse complement strand
TATCAACTGGACTTATTTTACCGTATTGGATGGGCTTGCCCATCCGTTATATTCAACTAATTTTAAATTTGGCATAATTACTCCTTAAATGTTACTTCGATATTATAATCATCTGTATCTGGGATAATGGAAATAATCTGTTTAATACTTTTCTTTGTATTTTCTTGAGCCGTTTTCATTAATCCCTTTTTCTTGGCTTCAGATAAAGCCTTCTCTTTTTGTTCAACCGCAAAAGCTTTATAGTCACTCACACTGATTGGATTAAATATATTTTTTGTTTCATCATAAACTTCAATACTTGATTCATCAATTGAATTTGAAATAACAGTAGGTTTATCGACAGTCACATGAATTGTAGAGTCACTGATTTCTATATTTGCCTTAGATAAATCTGTACCCAATTGAATTTCTCCTTCAAATGTTAGTATGAAGTATTTGTTTGTCAAAGGGATAGACCATCCATTTAGATTTAATGAATTTTCGAATTTTCCTACTTTCGTATAATGATATTTTGTCGTTACCAAATCACTCGCTTGCTCAATTCGATTCTGAATCAATGTCGATGTGATTTCTGGTTCTGTTTGTTTATTCGCAAAGAATATACCACTAATAAAGGCAATTAAGATAAATATAAGAATGAATAAAATCTTTTTAAAGTTTTTCATAAGTGACCTCCTCTTTAAAATTGTATCATAAATGAATAAAGTAAATAAACCGACATGCATAGTGTCAAATTATTGCGTATAGTAAAAATACGACGGAAACGAATATATGATATAATGGTTAGCGTGGAGGGTTTTCATGACTAAATTAGAATTTCAGAAGGCTTGTTTAGAAGCTGGCATCCAAATAAATGAAGAACAAATGAATCAATTTGAAAAATACATGCAACTTCTTATTGAATGGAATGAGAAGATGAACTTAACGGCAATCACACAGGAAGAAGAAGTATGGGAGAAACATTTTTATGATTCAATCATGCCGTTTTCAAATATTGAATTTGATACAATGTGTGATATTGGCTCAGGTGCAGGATTTCCTGGAATTCCTGTAAAGATTGCGTTTCCACATGTGCATATGACTTTGGTGGAGCCTTTACAAAAGCGTTGTCGTTTTTTAAATGAAGTGAAAACTCAATTAAACTTAGAAAATCTAGATATATTGAATGTTCGAGCCGAAGATTTGGCAAAAGAAAAGCGTGAATGTTTTGATGTAGTTAGTGCGCGTGCGGTTGCCAAACTATCGATTTTATTAGAACTTTGTGTTCCTTTTGTGAAAATGAATCATACAATGGTGGCACTAAAAGGAAAAAACGGGCATGAAGAATTATTAAATGCTAAAAAAGCAATTGAAATATTAGGTGTTGAATTGGTTGATGAAGAAAAATTCATGATTGAAGAGGATGCAACACGTATTAATTTATATTTTAAAAAGGTAAAGCATACGCCTAATAAATATCCTAGAGCGTATGGGCAAATCAAGAAAAAACCTTTGGAGGGTTGAATATGGGAAAAGTAATAGCAATTTCAAATCAAAAAGGTGGAGTTGGTAAAACGACTACATCTATAAATTTGGCAAGTGGACTTGCTCATGTAGGTAAAAAAGTATTGTTGATTGATTTCGATTCACAGGGAAATGCAACACAAGGTTTAAATGCGAATCAAAATAATTCACAGGCAACGATTCATTCTGTTTTGATGGAAGGTGTTCCAATTCAGCAGGCGATAGTGCCAAAAATGAATCCTAGAATTGATATTGTACCGGCTAACATCAATTTAGCAGGTGCTGATTTGGATATGGATAAAATGGAATATGGTAAGGAAGAATTGTTGAAAAAGGCAATTGCACCCATTCGAGATCAATATGATTATATTATTATTGATTGTCCACCTTCACTTGGCTTATTAAATACAAACGCATTAACGGCGGCTGACAGTATTTTAATTCCAGTACAATGTGAATATTATGCATTGGAAGGTGTAACGCAATTGTTGATTACAATTCGTCTTGTACAAAGAACAAGTAATCGAAATTTAAAAATCGAAGGTATTTTATTAACAATGTTTGATATTCGTACAAGATTAAGCGTTGAAGTATCGCAAGATGTTCGTCAAACATTTGGAAAGCTTGTATATCAAAATTCAATTCCAAGAAATGTAAAATTGTCAGAAGCACCAAGTCGTGGTATATCGATTTTTGAATATGATCCAAAAAGTACAGGTGCCAAGGCATATGCTGGTTTAACTGAAGAAGTGCTAAAACGTAATTCGAAGGAGGCATAACTTATGGATAATAAAAATAATGCTCGTTTAGGAAAAGGCTTGTCTAGTATTTTTGGACAAGATGTTTCTAAGGTATTAGATGATATTCAAAATGGAGATATGGAAGTCGAAAGTCAGCAACAATCAAAAATTCCTGTCGATGAAATTCGTCCAAACCCATATCAGCCTCGTAAAGTATTTAATGATGAAGCGCTAAAAGAATTAAGTTCATCTATTAAGCAACATGGTGTATTTACGCCTATTCTAGTAAAAAAAGGCATTCAAGGATATGATTTGATTGCAGGAGAAAGAAGACTTAGAGCTTCAAAACTTGCCGGATTAGAAGATATTCCAGCTATCATTGTTGATTTTAATGATCAGGAAATGATGGAAATTGCGTTGTTAGAAAATATTCAACGTGAAGATTTAAATGTAATTGAAGAAGCAAAAGCCTACGAAAAACTAATCCAACGATTAGGCTATACACAAGAGCAGTTAGCTCATCGTGTAGGAAAATCACGTGAGCATATCACAAATTTGTTGCGTCTATTAAAACTTCCTGAAGATGTACAGGAATATGTCGTAAATAAACAATTAAGTATGGGGCATGTGCGTGCTTTATTAGGTCTTAAAACAGAATCTAGCATGCGCAAAGTTGCTAAACAAGCTATTGATCAAGGTTTATCTGTGCGTAAAGTAGAACAGATTGTAAAGGATACAAATAACAAGAAACCAACAGAAAAACCAAAGGAAGATATTTATGTGAAGGCCGCAAAAGAAAAGCTTCAAGAATATTTTCAAACATCTGTATCTATCAGTAAAAATTCAATTTCTATTCATTATGAAAATAAAGAAGACTTAAATCGAGTACTAGAATTATTGAATCTAGTCGAAGAAGAGTAAGTCTTCTTTTTTTGACATATGTATTATTTTTTGTATAATATTCATTATTCATGGAGTTGTAGTAAAAAAATAGCGCCAGGACTAGAAACTAGTTGACGAGGACCAGACTTATCGAAAGATTCGGCGGGTAGTCTGGAGGTTGATACAACCTTTAACGATGGACAAAACCAATGTGTGAATATTGAACAAAGCCATTTAGTATCCTCCATGAAAATAATATAATAGGAGGATTTTTTATAATGTGTGGAATCACAGCTTACGCAGGTAAAGAGAATGCTTTACCGTTTTTATTGCAGGGTTTGGAAAAATTGGAGTATCGTGGATACGACTCTGCTGGAGTGACATTAGTTTCAAGTCATCATTTAGAAACGTATAAGGCGAAAGGACGATTAATCAATTTAGAAAAGCTATTATCAGAAAAAGAACATTCTGAACATACAGGAATTGGACATACACGTTGGGCAACACATGGGGTTCCAAGTAATATGAATTCACACCCACATACAAATGAGAGTGAAACAATTTCAATTGTACATAATGGAATTATCGAAAATTATGCATCCATTAAAGAATGTTTATTAGAACAAGGATATAAGTTTCAATCACAGACAGATAGTGAAGTAATCGTTCATATGTTAGATTATTATTATCAAGGCGATATGATGTATGCTTTAAAAAAATGTGTACAGTATCTTCAAGGAAGTTTTGCGCTGTGTGTAGTTTGTACAGATTATCCAGACTGCGTCTTTGTCGCAAAGAAAGAAAGTCCAATGATTGTTGGAAAAACGGATACAGCTGCTTTTTGTGCAAGTGATATTCCAGCTGTATTAGATTACACAAAGGATATTTGTGCTTTAGAAGATGATCAAATGGCTATTTTGAAACCAGGAAGTATTGAATTATATGATTTCTTTGGAGATCCAGTATCTATGAAATGGACACACATTTCGTATGATGCGTGTGCAGCTCAAAAAGGTGGATATGATACTTTTATGCAAAAGGAAATGCATGAACAGCCATATGTAATTAAAGAAACATTAAGAGCTCATATTGAAAATGATTTGGCAATGCCAGAATTATCTGGTTTAGATGCTTCAAAAATCAATCAAATTTACTTTGTTGCATGTGGAACAGCGTATCATGCTAGTTTGTATGCACAATATATCTTGCGTACTTGGGTGGATTTATCAATTTATTGTATTAGTGCAAGTGAGTATAGATATGGAAATTATCGAATTGATGAAAACACTTTATGCATCTTTGTTTCACAATCTGGAGAAACAGCAGATACTTTAGCAGCATTAAAACTTTCAAAAGAAAATAAAGCACAAACACTATCTGTTACAAATGTCTTAGGTTCTAGTTTAGCTCGTTTATCAGATTTTGTATTATATACTTGTGCGGGTCCAGAAATTGCGGTCGCAAGTACGAAGGCATATACAACACAACTTGTATTATTGATGTGTTTATGCTTAAAACTTGCATCTTTATTAAATGGTGATGTAGAAAATAAAAATTCTTTGCTTAATCAATTAAAACAAATGCCAGAAGTGGTAGAAAAAATGCTTCAACAAGAAGATAAAATGGCAGAATTCGCAAAACTACTTACTGATCAAAAAGATGCTTACTTTATTGGGCGACAATTGGATTATTTAAGTGTTCTTGAAGGAGCATTAAAGTTAAAAGAAGTATCATATGTACATGCCGATGCATATATGGCTGGAGAATTAAAACATGGACCAATTGCGTTAATTGAAAAAGATACAGTAGTGATTGCGTTAGCTACGCAGCCTAGTGTTGCACAAAAGACGATTTCAAATATTTTAGAAACAGTGGCTCGTGGAGCTAAAGTAATTTTAATTGCATCTACAAATCAGAATACAGAAGGCTTTGAGTATGTAATTCGTATTCCAGATGTGAATCCACTATTGAGTTGTATTCCGGCAACTGTCTTGTTGCAGGAATTAGCTTACTATGTCGCAAAAGAAAAAGGTTGCGATGTTGATAAACCTCGTAACCTTGCGAAAAGTGTAACTGTAGAATAATTATTCTTTGATTTCTGTAACAATATAATGAATGGTTTGATCTAAACCATGTTCAGATAAATGTTTTAATAAATGATGGATGAGGGCGTCTGTTTCCGGGTGAATCAGAATTTTACCTCGTCCATTTTCATAATATTCAAGGGCGCTTGAATCGGTGTATTTTTCTTTTTGATAGATCATACTTGCAGCAACTCTGTCACAAAACATTTCGATGACATAATTGGTTGGCATTTTACACGCATATATGCCATTTACGCCAAAATCAAGCCAATATTCCCAATGATGTTTGTTTCTTCCTTTATGATGCAACCAACCTAATGAATAGCCTTTTTCTTCTTTTTCTGCATCAATAGGAGAGCGAAATCCTTGATAATAATGAAAACCTGTTTTCAATTCGATATAGGAATATTTACTTAGATCATGTAGTAATCCTTGTTTATATAAATGACAGCGAAAACATAAGTATGTAACTTTTACTTTGTGTTTATTGATTGTGTGTAAATGGGCTAATGCTTTATTCATAATTTCACTTCTTTCTCGCCTATTTTAGCATAAAACAAGAAAACCATTCTAGTGTTGGCATCTAGAATGGTTTCTTTTTGTTTATTATTATTTTTAAAAGAGAGATATGAATATTGGTTTATTTTCTATATTCATTGCCTTATCTTTAAGGCACTTATAGAATATCATGCCACATTGTCATAATTTTATTTTAACTTTGGTAAAAGTTGTGAAATTGTAAAGTAAACCATTTTCAAAAATTAGAGTAGTTTTCTTTATGTAATATGAATTATAAATTGTAGATTCTATATTTTAAAAGTTATATATAGACAAAAAATGGAATTGTATTTTCATGGTTTACATAAAAATCTATCATCTATAGACAAATGTTTGTAGAAAAAACACGAAAACTCGAGTGTAAGCGAATACAATGAAAAATACTTGATATAAAGACAAAATGATGTGTTATGTTCATGAAAAATATACATTAATGTAAAAATGTATGTAAATTTCTTTCTTAAACCCTTGAAAACATGTTTCTAACATAGTATAATTTCATCACACACATAGTGAGCAGACTATAGGAGGAAAGAGAAATGAATAAACAAAGAATTGTTGCTGGTTTAGCATCTGTAGCAATGGCTTCTACTTTGGTAGCATGTTCAGGCGGATCTAGCAGTAACGCAAAAACATTAACAGTATCTGTAAACCAAAGTTTAACAGGACAGTTTACACCTCAATATGCATCAAGTGCTTATGATCAATATGTAGTAAACTTATGCTATGAATCAATGTTAAAGTACAATGCGGATAACGAACTGGTACCAGAATTGGCTAAAGATTTACCAGAAGTAAGTGCAGATGGTTTAACATTAACTTACAAATTGGAAAAAGGACACAAATTCAGTGATGGAACTGAAGTAACTTCAAAAGACGTTAAATTTACATTCGCAACATTAGCTGACCCAAGCTATGCTGGTCCTAATGGTGGTGGATTGGAAAACCTAGTAGGATATAAAGAATATAATAGCGGAGCTGCTAAAGAATTAACTGGTATTGAAACTCCAGATGATTACACAGTAGTATTCCACTTAGTATCACCTCAAATCGATGCAGTCTCAACATTTGGTGGAATGGGAATCACAAGTGCTGATCACTACTCAAAATACAAACAAGGTAAAGTAAAAGTTGTTGAAAAGAACCAAGAAGAATCATGTGGTTCTGGTGCTTACCAAATAAAGAGCTATGATAAAGCAAGTGGAGCTTCATTTGTTCGTAATGAAGAATTCAAACGTGAAAAGGGACAATATCAAGTAGATCAAATCGTTATTAAGAAAACAGATGTAACTACAGAAGTTTCTGAATTGAAAAAAGGAACAGTTGATTTAATTCCAGATGTAATCGAAACAAATAAAGTAAGTGAAGCTAGTCAAGATAAAAACATGGCATTCAACTACTACAGTCGTAGTGCTGTTGGTTTCGTAGCTATGAACGCTAACAATGGAGCTACAGCTGACAAAGCAGTACGTCAAGCATTGATGTATGCGACAGATCGTCAAGGATTCTGTGATTCATACTTCGGATGGGATAAAAAAACAAGTGACGAAGTTAAAAAAGTTAAAGGTGGATATGTACCAGCTGCATACTGGAATCCAGCATCAGTAAACTCTGGTGCAGTTGTTCGTAATGAAGAAACAATCGATGGATTAAATACATATGCATTTGATATGGATAAAGCGAACCAAGTATTAGATGAAGCTGGTTGGGTTCGTGGTGCTGATGGAATCCGTGAAAAAGACGGACAAAAATTAGAAATCAAATTCTTATGTTCAGAAGGTAACTCAGTACTTGAAACATTAATTCCTATGGTTAAGAAAACTTATTTAGATTTAGGTGTTGATCTAAAACAAACTACAGTTGACTTCTCTACATTATTAAGTAACATTCAAGATGAAAGCCACGATAGCGAATGGAATATGTGTTTCTTAGCTACTGGATTTACAAATAACCAAGATACTTCAGCTAATGATTCATATACAAATAATCCAAATAACATGGCTGTAAATAACTACTCTCGTGTTAATGATCAAGCATTGGTTGACCAATTGACAAAAGCTCGTGCTGATGCAAATGCAGAACAATCAAAAGCTGATTATGTTGAAGCTATGAAGATGGCTGCTGATGATGCGGGTTACATGCCAGTTTACTCAGGTATGCAATTCAACCTTTACAATAAGAAAGTTGACTTGACTGGAACAGGAACATTACGTAACTGGTCTCAATCAATGGATACAATTACTGTAAAATAAATTTAAAAATTGCACAAAGATGTGTTAAAATAGTGGATGTTAAAGGACAAATGTTCATTAACAGAAACGCTGCAACGTTAAATAGTCTGCATGAAAAATTCGTGGATTGTTTATAAAATTAAGGGCAAGCCGTATTGACTTGCTCTTATATGCATTTAGTGGATAGAAAGGATCGATAACTATGCTAAAGTATGTGTTTAAAAGAATTTTAGCGATGATTCCTGTCCTTTTCATCATTTCAATCGTTATTTTCGGTACTGTAAAGGCGATGCCAGGTGATGAGGTAACAGCTTATTTTGGAGCCGGTTCAAAGGTTACACAAGAGCAACGTGATCACGTTCGTGAGTTGTTAGGATTGGATAAATCGTTACCTGAACAATATGTACGTTGGGTTGGACGTATGTGTACAGGAGATTTAGGATCAAGTATTACTCTTAAAAAACCAGTTGGAACTATTATTGGTGACTATGTATGGAATACATTCTATTTGAATGTTGTTTCTTTAATAGTGGCTTTAATTTTTGCAATTCCAGTTGGAATAAAGCAAGCCGTAAAGAAAGGTTCAGTGTTTGATAACTTCTGGACAGTATTTTCATTGTTAGGAATAAGTGTTCCAACATTCTTCTTTGCCTTAGTATTAATTTTCTTCATTGGTTTGAACATCCCAGGCATGCCAATCAATGGAATGCGTGACACAATGCTTTCAAGCTTTGGTTACTCAAGTATTTTCCAAGAAATTGGAGATATCGCATTACACTCAATTTTACCTGTAATCGTATTGGCGTTTAGTTCATTTGCGTCATTCTCGCGTTATGTACGTAACTCTATGGTTGAAGTCATCAACATGGATTATGTTCGTACTGCACGTTCAAAGGGTCTAAAAGAAAAGACTGTTATTTACAAACATGCATTTAAAAATGCCCAAATTCCTTTAGTAACATTACTAGGATTATACATTCCATCATTGTTCTCAGGAGCCGTAATTTTGGAATCTGTATTTATCTGGCCAGGAATTGGTAAAGTATTAATTGATGCGATCAACCAACGTGATAACTCTTTAGTTATGGCTTGTTTGATGTTTAGTGCCTTGTTGATGTTGCTAGGTAACTTATTGTCTGACATTTGTTATACATTAGTTGACCCACGTATCAAGGTTGATGAATAGGAGGGAACTATAGATGGCTAAAAAAGATGCTGTAGTATTAGAATCTGGTGAAAAAATTGAATCTATAGGTCCTTGGACCATCGCATGGCGTAAGTTTAGACAAAACCGTGTTGCCATGGCAGGTTTGATTATTTTTATTTTAATTGTTATTGCTGTTATTGTTATTCCACCAATGCTTGGATATAGCGTAAATGACTATGATTTATCAAATCCTAACTTAGCTCCAGGAGGAGAACATTTATTAGGAACAGATAAACAAGGTCGTGATTGTTTATTCCGTCTATTCTTAGGTGGACGTATCTCAATCATGGTTGGTGTTATTGCTGCTGTTATTACTGTAATTTTAGGATGTACAATTGGTGGTATTTCTGGATATTATGGTGGAAAATTGGATAACTTATTAATGCGTTTTGCTGAAATCGTTTATTCATTACCATTTACACCAATGATCATTGCGGTTGCCGCAACAATGTTGTGGGTTCCACAAAGTCAAAAAATGTACACTGTATCATTATTGATTGGTTTATTATCATGGCCAGGACTTGCTCGTTTAGTTCGTGGACAAATTTTAACTTTACGTGAACAAGAATTTATGCAAGCTTGTGAAGCTTTAGGTATTTCAGATTTCTCAAAAATCTTTAAACACTTACTTCCAAACGTTATTTCTTTGGTAATCGTAAATGCTACACTTCAAATGGCTAGTGCTATCTTGACTGAGGCTGGTTTATCATTCTTAGGTATGGGTGTTACGGCACCAACTCCTTCTTGGGGTAACTTAATGAACTTGGCACGTGACTCTTACGTGTTCCAAAACTATCCTTGGGAATGGATCCCTGCAGGTTTAATGTGTTTATTAACTGTAATCTCTATCAACTTAATTGGTGAAGGTTTACGTGATGCATTCGACCCTAAAGAATTACAGTAGTAAGGAGGATACACAATGTCTGTAAATAAAAAAGTAATTAAAGTGGAAGACCTTCGTGTATACTTCCATACAAAAAAAGGTGATTCAAAAGCAGTTGATGGAAACCACTTTACAATGTATGAAAATGAAACACTTGCAATCGTAGGTGAATCAGGTTGTGGTAAATCTGTAACTGCCATGTCTATTTTAGGCTTAGTCAGTGAACCAGGAGAAATTATGCCTGGATCAAAAATCGTATATATGGGAAATGTAGATCGTGATGAAGATGGTTTAAACTTAGCTACAGCTACAGATGAACAAATTCGTCACATTCGTGGTAACGAAATCTCTATGATTTTCCAGGAACCAATGTCAAGTTTGAACCCAGTTATTACAGTTGGGGATCAAATCATGGAAAACATTTTGACGCACGAAGAAGTTTCTAAAGAAGAAGCTAAACAACGTGCAGTTGAATTGTTGTCAGAAGTTGGTATTTCTCGTCCAGAAAAAGTTGTTGATAACTATCCATTCCAATTATCAGGTGGTATGTGTCAGCGTGTTATGATTGCGATGGCTTTATCTTGTCATCCAAAACTATTGATTGCCGATGAACCTACAACAGCTCTAGACGTAACAATTCAGGCTCAGATTCTTTCTTTAATGAACAAATTAAAGAATGAAACAGGTACATCAATCATGTTGATTACACATGACTTAGGTGTAGTTGCTCAGGTAGCTGATAACGTTAATGTTATGTATGCAGGTAAAGTTGTTGAAACAGCTCCAGTAGAAGAACTATTCAGCAATCCTAAACACCCATATACAATTGGATTAATGAATTCAATGCCTTCACTTGCTGAAGAAGGTAAACGTTTAAATACAATTGAAGGTAGTGTACCTAACCCATTGTATTTACCAAAAGGATGCTACTTTGCAGATCGTTGTCCATATGTAACAGATCGTTGTAAAGAAGGTCAACCAACAGATACAAAAATTAAATCACGTCACCACGTATGGTGCTTCAAAGTTGAAGAAGAAATGAAACAGGAGGGATAGTCATGGCAGAAAAAAGAAAAATTCTTGAAGTTAAAAATCTTAAAAAATACTTCCCTCTAAAAAAAGGAAAATATAAAGAAGGCGACCCATGTGTTAAGGCCGTAGATGATATTACTTTCGATTTATATGAAGGTGAAACATTGGGTCTAGTAGGTGAATCAGGTTGTGGTAAATCTACTTTAGGGCGTACAATCATTCGTCTTTATGAACCAACAAGTGGAGAGGTAATCTTCGAAGGTGAAGATGTAGCGAAAAAGTCTCGTAAAGAAATGCGTGCTTTACGTGAAGAAATGCAGTTCATTTTCCAAGATCCATATTCTTCATTGAATCCACGTATGACTGTATTCAATATTTTGGCAGAACCATTGATTGCTCACGGAAAATTCAAACGTGGTCCAGAACTAGAAGCATATGTTAAAGATCTAATGGACCGTTGTGGTTTGCCAAGTTATTACTGCTATCGTTATCCTCACCAATTCTCAGGTGGACAAAGACAACGTATTGGTATCGCACGTTCTTTGGCATTAGATCCAAGTTTCATTATTTGTGATGAACCAGTAAGTGCATTGGACGTTTCTATCCAGTCACAGATCATCAACTTAATGAAAGACATGCAAGAAGAAAAGAACATTTCTTATATCTTCATTTCACATGACTTGTCTGTTGTAAAACACATTTCTGACCGTGTAGGTGTAATGTACTTAGGTAGTATGATGGAACTTGCAGATAAGAATGAAATCTATTCAAACCCTCAACACCCTTATACAAGAGCGTTGATTGGTGCAATTCCTTTACCTGATCCTACAAAACGTAAAGAAATGAAAGTTATTCAAGGTGAAATTCCAAGTAACGTAAACATTCCTAAGGGATGTAAGTTCAATCCTCGTTGCCCATTTGCGAAAGACATTTGTCGTGAACAAGAACCAGCAACAAAAGAGGTTAAGCCAAATCACTTCGTTAAGTGTCACTTTGGAGGTGAATTCTAATGTCTAAGCGCCCATCAATGCGTGAGATGTTAGAAAAAAAAGATAAACAAAAAGGTAAAGAAGATCGTCTTGAAAAAGAGGATTTTCTAGCCTTATTAATTGCTGCTAGTAGTACATTCTGGCCAATTTTATTAGGTGCGATTGTTATTTTAGCGCTATTAATTTTTGGTTGGAATGCCATCTTTGCATAATACGAGAAGCTTTCGGCTTCTCTATTTTTTTAGGAGAAGAATATGAAATTTACAGATTATAAATATGAACATATGAATATTGAAGCTTTGCAAGAACAATTAAAGGAAATTTGTGCAAAATTACAGAATGCAGCTTCTTATGAAGAATTCAAAAATGCATTTATAGAATTGAATGATGTTAATAAATATATCAACACAAATCAGACTCTTGTTGATATACGTCACACAGTGGATACAAGAGATGAATATTACACACAAGAAAATGATTTCTTAAATGAAATGCTTCCCGTGTTGAAGGAAGATATTGTCAATTGTAATAAAGCAGTTATGGCTAGTACTTTTGTTTCTGAATTAAAAAAAGAAGTGCCAGAAACATATTTCTTACAAAGAGAAATGGAAGAAAAATCATTTGATCCAATTATCATTCCAGAAATGCAAGAAGAAAATAAATTAGCTTCTAAATACCAAGCAATCATTGCGAGCGCACAAATTGAGTTTGATGGTGAAACATATACGCTTGCTGCATTAGAAGTAAAGACAAATGATAAAGATAGAGATACTCGTAAACGTGCAATGCAAGCATATTGGGGATGGTATGATGAACATGCTAAAGAAATTGGTGAAGTTTATGATCAATTAGTGCAAGTTCGTACGCGTATGGCTAAGAAATTAGGATATAAAAACTATATTGAACTTGGTTACTATCGTATGATGCGTTTTGATTATAATAAGGAAGATGTTGAAAACTATCGTAAACAAGTATTAGAAGATGTTGTTCCTTTAGATAATGAATTATATGCTCGTCAACAAAAACGTTTAGGCTATGATACTTTGCATGCTTGGGATGAAAAGTTTGAATTTACTTCCGGAAATCCAACACCTAAATATGATCGTGCAGAACTAGTGAAACGTGCATTAAAGATGTATCAGGAATTGGATCCTAAAACAGGTGAATTCTTTAAATTTATGACAGATAGAGAATTGTTGGATCTAGATTCAAAACCTGGTAAAGCAGCTGGTGGTTATTGTACATTTATTCCAAATTATCAATCTCCATTTATTTTCGCAAACTTCAATCACACGAGTCATGATGCAGAAGTATTAACGCATGAAGCAGGTCATGCCTTCCAGGTATATTCAAGCAAAAATATTTTCCCAATCGATTGTGTATGGCCTACGTATGAGTCTTGTGAAATTCACTCAATGTCTATGGAATTTTTCACATATCCATGGATGAAATCTTTCTTTGAAGAAGATGTTGATAAATATTATTTTAATCACTTATCAGGAGCTGTTAAGTTCTTGCCTTATGGAGTTTTAGTGGATCATTTCCAACATGAAGTATATGAAAAGCCAGAAATGTCTATTGAAGAAAGATTAGCTACTTGGAGAAAGTTGGAAAAACAATATTTACCTCATAAAAACTATGAAGGAATTGATATTCTAGAAAAAGGTGGATGGTGGATGCGTCAGCTTCACATTTTCATGGATCCATTCTATTATATTGATTACACATTAGCTCAAGTATGTGCATTACAGTTCTGGGCTCGTATTCAGAAGAAAGATGAAAGGGCTTTTGAAGACTACAAACATATTTGTAAGATTGGTGGAACATTGCCATTTAGAAAAATTGTAAAGGAAGCTGGATTAAAGGTTCCTTTTGAATCAGGTTGTTTAAAAGATACAGTACAATTAGTTCGTGAATGGTTTGAAAAAGCAGATGATTCACAATTTTAAAAAAATAGCTTGCGAATTGAAAAAAGGCTTGCTATAATTGTATAGCACTTACTTTGGGTCGATATGACTTAAGGCGGAAGGAGGATACATCGATATGAAACAAGGAATTCATCCTAATTATCATAAAGTTAAATGTATCTGTACATCTTGTGGTGCAGAATTCGAAACAGGTAGTACAATCAAAGGTGATGAATTGCGTGTAGATACTTGCAGTAACTGCCACCCATTCTTCACAGGTCGTCAACGTTTCGCTGCTGCTCAGGGACGTATTGAGAAATTTAACAAGAAATATGGTTTGAAGTAGTAATATAATGACAGTGTCAGAAATGGCACTGTTTTTTTATTTCGGTTATAAAAAAATCGTTATTAAAAATTAAATATCCTTTAAAATAGACGTTTCAAGCTTGCTTGGTTATATTAAAATCATCAAATGTATACAAGAAATAACTGTGGTATTTGAAAACTTCTATTGCTACGTTTATAATAAAGACAATAAATTAAAAATAGTGAGGTGTATTAAAGTGAAAAGAGCTAAAAGAATGGATGTATTTCAATCTTCTATATTCACAGAATTGAAAAATATGAAGCTGGATTATACACAAAGAACAGGAAATGAAACAATTGATTTTTCAGTTGGATCGCCAAATATTGCGCCTGAACCATCTATTATGAAGGTATTGCAAGAATCAATTATGGTTCCAGAAAACTATAAGTATGCGATCAATGAATTACCTGAAATGAAATCAGCAATCCACGATTGGTATAAGAACCGTTATAATGTAGAGCTAACATATGATGAAATGATTTGTTTACAAGGATCTCAAGAAGCTTTAAGCACTTTATTCTTAGCTATGTGTGATCCAGGTGATATTGTATTGGTGCCAGATCCATATTATCCAATCTTTAGTGATGGGCCTAAAATTGCAGGGGCTAAAGTTGAATATATGCCTTTGCTGCAAGAGAATAACTATGTTATTCAATTGGATCAAATTGATGAAGAAATTGCGAAAAAAGCGAAGATGATGATTGTATCTTATCCAAACAATCCAACTTGTGCTATAGCACCAGATTCATTCTATGAAGAGTTGATTCAGTTCGCAAAGAAATATGATATTGTAGTTTTACACGATAATGCATATAGTGAACTTGTATTTGATGGTAAAGTAGGAAAGAGTTTCTTATCTTTTGAAGGAGCTAAAGAAATAGGAATTGAATTGAATTCTTTCTCGAAAACATATGGAATGGCCGGTGCAAGACTTGGTGTGTGTGTTGGTAATAAAGAAGTGATCGATTGTTACAATACTCTTAAATCAAATATGGATTATGGAATCTTCTTACCTATACAATATGCAGGCATTGAAGCACTAAGACATGGAGGCGCAAGCATTCACTCAACTTGTCAGGCTTATCAAGATCGAAGAGATGCATTATGTGAAATCTTTGAGTCAGTCGGCTGGCATATTGATAAGAGTCCTGCAACAATGTTCGCATGGGCAAGAATTCCAGATCAATATGAAGATTCATATGCCTTCACAAAAGATTTGATGGAAAAAACAGGTGTTGTCGTTACACCTGGCCAGGCTTTTGGCGTTCATGGTACTAGATATGTGCGTTTAGCTCTTGTTCAAGATATTGAGGATATCCAAAAAGCGGCAGAAAGAATAAAAAAATCTGAAATTTTTAAGTAAAGTGCAAAAATTTGCACTTTTTTTCGTATAAGAGTATATGAAGTGTAATCGATGTCAAAATGAAGATCCTAAATTATTTGCGTATGATCATGGAGTTTATTATTGTCGTAAATGCATTGATTTTTCTAGGTTGGAGGTTAATGAAAAAATAAATCCGGTTAAATTGAAGCATAGAACGTGGAAGGGTAAACCTAAACTTGATTATGAACTCACTGCTTCGCAAAAATGTGCAAGTCACGAAGTATATCAACATTTAAGTAAAGGAAAAGACGTAATACTTTACGCCAGTACAGGTGCCAGGCAAAACAGAAATTTGTTTTGAAAGTATCTGTGGATATTTAGCACAAGGAAAGAAAGTAGGGTTTGCGATTAGTCGAAGACAGGTTGTTCTTGAAATCGCAAATCGTTTGCGGATAGCGTTTCCTGAATTAAGTGTATGTGAAGTGGCTCAAGGATATACCCAAGTTACAGATGCAGACCTTATTGTATGTACTACACACCAGTTGTATCGTTATCCATATGCCTTTGATTTATTAATTTTAGATGAGTTAGATGCCTTTCCTTTTATGGGCAATGAAGTACTTCAGGCCATAGCTAATCAGGCGTGTATTGGACAAAAACTAATGTTGAGTGCAACACCAGACAAAGAGAGTATGGAACTTGTGAAACAAAAGAAAATAGAGCTTGTGTGTTTGTTTGAAAGGCCACATAAACACCCATTGATTGTACCTAAAGTGATACAGGTATCTATTTTAATTCAAGTATGGATTGTAATTTATTTGTGCATAAAATTCCAAAAAGAAGGAAAACAAACATTGGTTTTTGTCCCTCGAAAAAATGATGGAAAGTGGATGAAGATGATTCTAAATTTATTTGTGAAGACAGATTTTATTCATTCTTCTACACAAAATAAAGATGAAATTTTAGATTGCTTTCGCAATAAAGAATTGAATGCACTAGTGTGTACAACACTTTTAGAAAGAGGAATCACGATTCCAAGTGTTCAAGTTGTTGTTTTTAAAGGAGATCATTCAGTCTTTACCACGGCCAGTCTTATTCAGATTTTTGGGCGTGTGGGACGAAGTTTTAAAGATCCAGAGGGAAAGGGTGTGTGTTTATGTCAAGCTTCAAGCGAATCTATCAAAGATTGTGTAAGTCAAATTACAAAGATGAACGATACTGTTTATGCTGCCACAAAAAAATGAGTGAAATTCGCAATTTTGAGATTTTCTTTTATAATGATCTTTTGATATGTCCGGATTGTTCAAAAAATTTCAAGCTACATAAACAAGTCTATAATATAGATGGTACCCCTTTATATGTTCTCTATGAGTATGATGAGTTTTTAGAGAGGTTGTTTTTTCAGTATAAGGAACAAAGGGATGTTGTATTAAAAGATGTTTTTTTGTGTGAACACTTATATTTAAAGAAGATCTTTAAAAAATATTGTGTCTGTACTTTATGCAGTAGTGATGCAAAGCGCATGGAAAGAGGATTTGAAGCAACAGTTGATATATATTCTACTTTGGATATCTTTGTGCATTCACCATTTTATAAGAAAGAAGATATAAAACAATCTTCAAAATCAAAAGCAGAAAGAGCGCATATCAAAGAGATATTGGCTTTAAAAAAATTGTATCCTTTACCAAAAAAGAAAATATTGCTTGTGGATGATGTTTGTACGACAGGAAATACTTTAAGTGCTGCACAAAGCTTGATTCATCCCGACTGTATGTTTGTATTGGCGGCTCATCCTTTATGGATTAAGGCAAATAAAGAAAACATAGTGGTCAAATCAAAGGGGTTTTGGTAAAATAGTTTCAAAGGGGCGATAGAAGCTATGGATAAGAAAAGAAAGAACGAGAATGATGAGATTTCTCAATTACTAGATTCGTTTCAAATGGATGAAGAAGATACATTGGAACAAAAAATGGATCAATTCACAAAAAATCAAACTCGTAGTCGAGTAAATAAACATAAACCTCAACCAGAGATTTCGTTCCAGTCAAAAGAAGTGGAACCATCTCTAGGTGATACGCTTGTGGTAGGTTCGAAAGATTTGAACGAACCTAAAGAAGAAGATTTATCTGCAACTCGTACGGTCATGTGGAATGCGGATGATTTAAAGAAAGAAGCGGATTCTACAAATCAAACTGTTGTGATTGATGATGATGAGATTCAATCATTACTAGAAGAAGGTAAGGGACCTCAATTAAAAAGGGAGGTTGTAAACAAGAAAAAAAATACAAATAAGAAGGTATCTAAAAAGAATAACTCTAAGACAGGTTTGTATATTGGTTTAGGAGTTGTAGGTGTTTTATTAATTTCTTTATTGATATTTGGTGGTATTAAGCTAGTAACAGGTGGATTGTCAGGGTCTGATGAAAAAACGGAAGAAATCCAAAAGAAAAATTATCAGGAATTATTAGATTTCGCAAACAGCTACAATTCATTATCTTCAAGTGGGAAGAAGGATATTGTGGATTTTGAAAGTAAATATAACAGTTTAACGCGTAAACAAAGAGAAAAAATTGATGAGATTTTAGAGAAAGCTACGGGTAAAAACTTTAATGAATTACTTGCGAAGGCAAATAAGAAAACAAATTCTAAAAAGAAAAACAACAATACGGAGATTGCAGAAAAGAAAGCTGAATTAAAACAGAAAATCAGTGATTTAAAGAAGCAGCTTTCGGAGGCTAAAGCGGATTTAGAGAGTGCACAAAAAGCACAGGAGGCTGCACAAAGCGAAGTGGATTCTTTAAAATCAAAGGTTGATTCTGCCAATTCTTCATTGTCGGATGCACAAAATGCTGTGAGTAGTGCTCAATCAGCGTATGATAGTGCTAGTAGTGATTTGCAGGCATGTGAAAATCGTCGCTCTGAATTAGAGAAAATTCCAAATGATCAGTTAACACAGGATCAGTATTCTGAATTGCAAAAACTTTATTCAGAACATCAAGGTTTAGTAAACCAAGTTAATTCTACAAAATCAGATTTAGATAACGCGAAAGCTGCTTTGTCAGCAGCACAAAAGAACTCAAATGTATCCTCTTTACAGAATAAATTGAATTCAGCTCAGAGTAAATTGGATAGTGCAAATTCAGATGTTACAGATGCACAATCAAAAGTGGATTCAATAAATTCACAAATAGATGGCTATCAAAGACAATTGGATGATTTAGATTAGGCAATACAATTATTTGTATTGTCTTTTTCTATTGTAACCTTTTAAAGTGTTGCGATTTTTGTTAGAATAGATGAGGAAAGTCAGGTGAAAATATGCGTAATGCGATTGTTCTGGCGGCTGGAAAAGGAACTCGAATGAAATCTGATCGTAGCAAGGTAATGCATACGATTATTGATCGTTCAATGTTGACTTATATCATTGATGCTTTAAGAGCTGTATCTGTACAAAGAATTGTTATGATTGTTGGATATCAAGCGGAAAGTATCAAAGAAGCTTTTCCGGATGTTGAATTTGCTTTGCAGCAACCCCAATTAGGTACTGGTCATGCGGTTATGCAGGCTACACAATTAAAGGATGAAGATGGAGACACATTGATTATCAATGGTGATGGTCCTTGTATTCAACCTGAGACTTTGGAAAAATTATTCCAAACAAATCAAGATGCATCATTAACTCTATTGACTTCTGTATTGGATGATGGAGCTCATTATGGTCGTATTGTTCGTGATGAAAATGGTCATGTTCAAGCAATTGTAGAGGCAAAAGATTGTACAGAAGAACAGAAGAAAATCTGTGAAATCAATGCGGGTATGTATTGTTTCAAAAATAGAGATTTATTTGATAATCTTGATAAACTAACAACAAATAATGCTCAAAATGAATATTATTTAACCGACTTAGTTAAGATTTTGGCAAACCAAGGTAAAGTTGTTAAAGGATTGGTTGTTGAAGACCGTGATGAAGTCATGGGAATCAATGATTGTGTAGAATTAAATAAGGCGTATGAATGGATGCGAAATCGAATCAACAATAACTGGATGAAAGAAGGAGTGCAAATTGTAGATCCTAAGCGTACAGTTATTGGAAAAGATGTAAAAATTGGACATGATGTCATTATTCATCCAAATGTTGAAATTCTAGGTAAAACAGAAATTAAAGATTTCGTTGAAATTTTACCGGGTTCTTATTTGAATAATTCAATAATTGAAAATCATGCAGTAGTAGATTCAAGTAAAATCGTCGATTCTTGCATAAGTGAAGGAACTATTGTGGGACCTATGTCTTATGTAAGCAACAATAAAATTATAAAATAACCTGATAGGGTATGAGAAAGGATAAATCATGAAAAATACTGTTGTATTTGCTTTATCATCTAGCGTTGGTTTAGCAAAAGATATTTGTAAAGAATTAGGATTGGAATTAGGAAAATGTGAAGTAAAACATTTTGCGGATGGAGAAATTTTAGTTGAATTAGGTGAATCTGTTCGTGGAAAACACGTATATTTTGTACAAAGTACAAGTAAACCTGTAAACGCAAATTTAATGGAAATTCTAATTGGTATTGATGCTTGTAAACGTGCAAGTGCTTCTAGTATTACAGCTATTATTCCATATTTTGGATATGCACGTCAGGATCGTAAAGCAAAACCTCGTCAACCAATTACTTCTAAATTAGTAGCTAGTTTATTAGAAAGAGCTGGAGCTGATCGTGTTGTAACAGTTGACTTACATGCTACACAGATTCAAGGATTCTTTGATATTCCAGCAGATGATATTACTGCCAATGGATTGATTGCTGATTACTTCAAACATAAGAAAGGATTAGGAGAAATCGTTGTAGTATCTCCTGATCACGGTGGAGCTGTACGTGCTCGTAACTTAGCAAATGCATTAGGTGCACCTATCGCAATCATCGACAAACGTCGTCCAAAACCAAATGTAGCTGAAGCTATGAACTTAATTGGTGACGTTGATGGAAAGACTGCAATTATCATTGATGATATGGTAGATACAGCTGGAACATTAACTGCTGGTATCAAAATGTTAAAAGACAAAGGTGCAAAAGCTGTATATGCTTCATGTTCACATGGTATCCTTTCAGGTCCTGCTATTGAGCGTTTAAAAGCTGCTGAATTAGCTGGATTCGTTTGTACAAATACAATTGATCAAACAGAGCACCAAAAAGATTATCCAGAAATGACTGTTCTTTCAATGGCACCATTATTAGCTGGATTAATTCATGCGGTTGAAGAAAATTCTTCATTATCAGAAGTATTAGCACACGCATTTGATGACTAATATGGAAACATTGTTTATTGGGTATCCACCTTGCTCAACTTGTAAAAAGGCATATAAAGCTTTACAGGATTTAGGGATTGAAGCTGCATATCGAAATATTAAAGAAGAAAATCCAACAAAAGAAGAAATTCAGAGTTGGATCAATCGAGGCGTAGAATTAAAAAAATTGTTCAATACGAGTGGTATGTTGTATCGTGAATTGAATGTTAAGGAAAAACGTGAAACATATACACAGGAGCAATTAATAGATTTGCTTGCATCAAATGGTATGTTAGTTAAAAGACCTATTGTAATTCAGGGCGATACTATCATTATAGGAAACAAAGTTTCAGAATACGAAAACTTACAAAAATAGACCTGTCAAAAATTGACAGGTCTTTCTCTATTTAAAAATGGAATTGAAATTCTCTTCAATTTGTTTGCATGTACTTACATCATCAAGTTGTTTAATTTCACAAATTTTCTTGGCAACATATTCCACATACATAGGTTCATTTTCTTTTCCTCTATAAGGAACAGGCGTTAAATAAGGGGAATCTGTTTCTGTGATGATTCTATCGATTGGACAAACTTCAATACATTCAGGGGCGTGTCTAGCATTTTTAAAAGTGATAGGTCCCGCAAAAGAGATCATAGAATTCATTTTTAAACATTCCATCATTGTTTCTTTACTTCCATTAAAACAGTGGAAAATGATTTTTGTCTTTGCGTATTGTTTTAAAATATCCATGCAATCTTTTGTAGATTCACGCATATGAATAGAAATAGGAAGATTGTGTTCATTTGCAATTTGAATCTGCTTAATGAATAATTCTTTTTGTAAATCATTAAAACTTGTATCCCAATAGTAATCTAAGCCAATTTCACCTAAACAATCTAAATATGGAGCTTGATTTATTAAATATTGAATATCTTTTTCCTTTATTTCTTTAGCATCACTTGGAAACCAACCAAAAGCTATTTTAAAGAACGGATATTCTTCTTTTATTTTTTTTGCACGATCTAATTCTTCGGGGCTTGTGCACATAATCATGCAAGAAGTAACGTTTTTAATTTTAATGTTTTCAATAATTTCATCGATTCGACTATATAGACGATCACAAGTAATGTGACAATGACTATCTGTATACATAAATAACCTTCTTTCTTAAAATAGTATATAATTGTGTTAAAAGAGGTGCAATATGAAAGTTGGTATAGAATTAAATGTGAGTGACAAAGAGTTTTATGATGTGATGATGAAATCATTACAGGAAGAATTGAATAATGTTACAAAGAAAAAATTAGAATTAAAAGAAGGATTGAAATATAAGAAAAAATCAACACAAAGAAAAGGAGTTGGATCAGAAATTACAGTGCATATTAAAAGATTGGTTCCAAATGAATTATATGTGGCAACTTTTAATACAGCTATTGATCATACAACAATTTCATATAAGATTGAAGTTTTAAGTGAATCAAAAATTAAAGTAACATACGAGGAAATATATGAGAATATATCTTCACAGAATGTTCCTGCATGGAGACAAAAGATGGCTGAGAAACAATCGGCTAAAAAAGCTAAAAAGATGTTTAAAGAAATCGAAAAATTTATTTTAAATGAAAGAAACAAATAATGCAGATTATTCCATAAACGAGACCAGGTTTTCCATCTGGGTTTCTTTTTTTATACATCTGCGTTATAAATTTGGTGTAGAAAAGCTTTAACCCAACAAAAGAAGGAGGGATTGGATATGAAAAAGTTAGGTTATTTAGCAGGAGCATCATTATTGTTTGTTCCAATGCCTCTGTATGCAGCAGGAATTGGTTCTAGCAATCAAGTGTTTACTCACACTGGCTGGTTCTCAGTTATTTGTATGGCAACAATCGGTGTAGGAGTAGCCATTTGTTCAAAACATCAAAAATAATATAGAAGGATACATGATGTATCCTTTTTCTTTCTTATGAAACAATTAAAGATAATAACATATGTTACCTACATATTTTTTGGATTGTGTTATACTATTTTAACTGAAGGAGAAATGGGTTTTTATGGGCAGTAACTATTTAATAAAATTTCTTGAAGAAAAAGATGTGCCTACAGTTACAAAAAAAAGGCATACATATTTAACATATTATGGATTGGAACAACAAGATACATATGTGTTAAAGGAAGGTGTTATTAAAACAAGTATAATTTTACGTGATGGTCGCGAATTTAATATATCGTATATTAAAGGGCCGGATATTATTTCACTTTTAAAAGACGAAGTAAGTCAATATACGTCAGCACCATTTAATGTTCGTATAGAAAGTGATACAGCTGTATTTTATCGTATTCCAAGGGTATTGTTTTGGGAATATGTAAATCAAGATACAAATCTACAAGATTATGTAAATTCATATTATCGAAATAAATTATCAGAAGCTATTTTAAGGCAACAACTTATGACAATGAATGGAAAAAATGGAGCTGTTTGTGCTTTTATTTATTCATTAATTCCATTATTTGGAAGAAAGTTAAAGGATGGAATAATAATTGATTTCCAAGTTACGAACGACGATATAGCTGGCTTCTGTGGTATTTCCACAAGAAATAGTGTAAACCGTATATTAAGAGGATTACGTGAGGAAAACGTCATTACAATGGTAAATCAAAAAATCTTAATTTTAGATGAAGATTATTTAAAACAATTTATACAAGCATAATACATAACAAAGCGCAGATATTAGTTCTGCGCTTTGTTATGTATTATGATTCTGTGATATGAAAATAATAATTGACTAGCCATCAAACACCAGATAATAGGTTCGCAAAAGCATACACCCAAATATTTAAATGTAGGTACTAGAAATAAAGTGAATACGATTTTTCCAAAGAATTCAATAAGACTTGAAATAAGTGGTGTGATTTTATATCCAAAACCTTGAATCGTATTTCGTAAATTAAGAAGAATGCTTAATACAATAAAGAAAGGTACATTGATTTTTAAATACATAGCACCATTCTCAAGTACAATAGGATTGTTTGATCCTGAAAGGAAATGGACTAGATTTTCAGCTGTAAAATAGATGATTATACTTAAAAATATAGGATAGATAATACCACAAGTGTTTGCCATACGAACACCTTGCATAATACGAGTATAGTTTTTAGCTCCTTTATTTTGAGAAACAAAGGTAGCCATAGAAGCAGCTAATGTAGACAAAGGAAGACACAATAAGGACATTAATTTTCGTGCAGCTGTATGTGCGGCAATAATCTGTGTTCCAAGTCCATTGATTCCTGTTTGGAGAATGATTGTTCCAATGGATACAATAGAAAACATGAATCCCATTGAAAATCCTTGCCCTAATAAATCGTTAATCATAGAGGATTCCATATGGAAATGTTCTTTTTTAGGGATAAGTATTTTAGCATCTTTCCAAATTAAAAAGAAACAAATAATTGTCGATATGCCTTGTGCAATAACAGTAGCTACACCAGCTCCTAAAACTCCCATATCTAGAATTGTGATACAAAATATATCTAAGGCAATATTGATGATAGAAGAACAGAAAAGTACAATTAAAGGTCTAAGACTATCTCCTATTGCTCGTAACATACCTGCACCTAAATTGTAGAACATTGTGATAATCAAGAAAGCAGATATACAACGTATATAATTTAATGAATCATTATAAATAATTCTTGGAGTCTTTAAAAGAGTTAACAATGATGGCATAAAAACATAAGAAACAATTGTGATCGCAATGGATATAATAAGGCCAAGAATTAAAGATGTAGCAACACTTTTTTTTAGTTCATCTTCATTTTTTGAACCAAAGTATCTAGCAGTAACAATACTAAATCCAGTTCCACATCCATTTGAAAATTGAACAATCAATTCAAAAATAGCAGCTGTTGCACCCATTGCAGCAAGTGCGTTATCGCCTAAAAAATGCCCAACTAATAAGGTATCAATTGTGTTATAAAGTTGTTGAAATAGATTTGAAAAGAAAAGTGGAATCACAAAGAAAAGTAATCCTTTTGCAATGCTTCCTTGAGTTAAAGAGTGATTTTTCATACGACAAGTCTCCTTCTAGAATAAAGAATAAACCATGTAACCAATACGATCCCTTTAATTATACTTGAAATGGAGATGGCCCACCATACACCATTAACGCCCAAAAATTGAGATAGTATAACAGCCATAGGGATTCTTGCAGACGTGAATACAATAGAAACAATACTAGGAGGGAAAGTCTTACCCAATCCATTGAAGGCTCCTTGTGTAGCAATCTCTATGCACATAAAGAGTTGGGAGTATCCTAGTATAACTAGATAATCGATTCCATATGGAAGAATAGTAGTTTCATGGATAAAACAAGAAAATATAGGACCTGGAAGAAAAATTAATATGCACGTAGTGAATAATCCCCATAAACTAACGACAAGTATTCCTGTTTTGTATCCTTTGTGGACACGATTATAATTTTTAGCGCCATAATTTTGCGATGTAAACGCATTGATAGAAGCACTAAATCCATCGGCTGCCATCCATGAAATAGATTCAATTTGAGAACCTACTTTTTGTACGGCTACACTTATAGCGCCAAAGCTAGAAATTAAACGTGCAATGTACATAGAAATGCATGTAAATAACATACTTTGAATTGAGGAAGGAAAACCTATTTTTAGAATTTTAGATATATGGCTTTTATCTGGCTTTGATAATAAGTTTATTCCTTGGAATAAATCTAGGCTTTTTGCATCATATAAAAAAACTAAAGTAACAATGATTTGAGCAATAATTGTTGCCAAGGCAGCTCCAACTACTCTTAGATTAAAGACAAAAATTAGAATCGGATCTAAAATAAGATTTAGTATTAGTCCTGTAGTGGTTGCGATAAAAGTGATTTTTGAATGTCCAGCAGATGTAAGAATACCAGTAAAAATTTGATTCACAAAAGAAAATAAAATAAATCCACATGTGATCCATAAATAATTTTGTGCATCTTGTATGATGACAGGATCTGATAAATTGAATAATTGAATCAAGTTCCTTTGAAAAACAATAATTATGATTCCATATATTAACGCAAAAAATATTGAGCTTTGAAATGCAGCTCGAATATAATTTTTTGTTTCTTTTTTATTGTTGGCGCCAAGACTTTGTCCAACTAAAGCTTGAGAACCAATTTTAGGCATATTTACAAGTCCATTTGCCAAATACATGAAGTTACCGGATACGCCAATACTGGCAACAGCACCAGAACCCAAAAAACCAATCCATAACATATCAACTAGGTTATATGCCATTTGAATGAAATAAGTGGCCATGATTGGAATTGCCAATAAACTTAATGATTTAAATATAGGGCCATGTAATAGATCAACACTCTGATTTTTTTTCATACAGGGAATATTGTATCAATTTTTTTATTATAAAACAAAAAAAAGAAATCTAAGTTGGACTTAAATTTTTTTTTGAAAAAATTAATGATTATTTATTATATTCTTCTACGATTTGTACTGTTGCACTTGCACCAATTCGAGTAGCACCAGCCTCGATCATTTCTTTTACTTCAGCATATGAATGAATGCCACCAGCTGCTTTTACTTCTACGTCATTTCCAACTGTATTTTTCATCAATTTAACATCTTCTATTGTGGCTCCACCTGTACCAAATCCCGTGCTTGTCTTAATGAAATCAGGTTTAACTTCCTTAGCGATTTCAGCACATTTTTTGATTTCTTCTTTTGTTAGATAGCAATTTTCAAAAATTACTTTAATTCCTTTATTTTGATCATGGCAAATTTTTGTTAGAGTTTCCATCTCTTCTTTAACTTTATCAAAATTGCCCATTTTTACATCTCCAACATTTAAGACATAATCAATTTCATCTGCACCATCTTTTAAAGCTTCTTTTGTTTCATAAGCTTTTGTGTTTAATCCACATTGTCCTAATGGGAAACCTACAACGCTGCAAACCATTACGTCTGTATCTTTTAATAAGTTTTTACAGTAAGCTACCCACTCTTCATTAACACATACGCTTGCAGTATTTAATTCTTTAGCTTGTTGACAAAGCGTATCAATGTCTTGTTTTGTGGCAAATGCCTTTAAAAATGTGTGATCGAAATATTTGTTGAATTCCATGATAACCTCCTATTTTTCGATATGTTTATCTATATATGCATATATTTCTGCAGGTGTACTTAAACTTGTTATTTGATCAATACTTTTTTTCTTAGAAAAAATATTAAGTACATCGTTTAATACATGTATATGTTTAGTTTTGTCTTCAGCACAAAGAACAATAATAATTTTAGCCTTTTTTCCATTTAGAAAAGAGACAGGTTCTTTAAATGTACACATGGACACATCTAAGCGATTTACACCATTTTCGATTGCAGAATGCGCTAAAACAAGGTCGTCGGCCAAAAACATATATAAACTTTTGTTTCTTTGGTCGTTAATAATGGCATTTATATAATCATTCGAAATGGAACCATCATCCAATAATGGTTGTGCTGATATTTGAATGGCTTCTTCCCAGCTAACTTGAGAATTAACACATTGTATATGTGAATCTTTCAAAAAATCTAATAAGCCTCGATCATATGTTTTATGAGGAGCTTTATGAATTTGTATGCTTGAATAATAATCTTGTAGATCTTTATGAAAATCATCTAATTTTTCAGTATTAATATAATTTGATGCGATTTTCATAATATCATCAATTTGCATTTTTGCCTGCGGCTCAGTTGCCATGCAATTTCTTAATATAGCTACACGATCTTGATCGGTTAGTATTGGGTGCACCATAATCAACTTTTGTTCATTTGGCAGCATAACCGTTGAAATAACAACATCATAATCGTGTTCTGGCTCATAACTGCTTAAAGGTAAGTTTTTAATTTCAGTTGCTTGAGGCACTAAAGTTGACACTTCTTGGCGTAACATATTTCCAGTTCCAATGCCATTTGGGCATATAATCAAGATTCTAAATGTGTGTTTGTTTGCTTTTTGTGTAGGCATAAAAGCTCCAAAATGCAGGGTTAGATAAGCAACTTCTGCATCCGAAATAAAACAATCAAGGTTTTTAGATAATACATTGCAAGCACGTTTTGTTAATTCAAACAATTCTTCATATTCGGTTTTAATATTGTTAAGCATAGGGTTTCCTAATTGAATACCATATTTAAAACGATATAAAGAAGTTTTTAAATGCGCATTGATTGCATTGATCAATTCATCTTCCTGATCATAAAAAACATATGAAATTCTTTCAAATTCATGTACTAAAGATTTTGCCAATTCATATGTTTTATCTTCTTCCTTCATTACATTCACAGGAACAGCTTGCAGTCTAGATCCAAGAAGGTGTAGGGCAATATAAACTTGTTCATAGTCTTTTAAATTATTAAAATATTTATGTACCAAATTGTACTCATTTGTTTCAATAATTTCTTCTTCATCCATGTCTGAAAATGTAATAATGTCATTTCTATTTTGGATGGTTGAAATGAACATAGCTAAAGCAGGTAAGATTCCACTCACATATTCGGCATGCAATTCAGATTCAATATGTTTTAAGCAATTTAATATATCATAAAGTCTTTCTGAATCAAAAGCTTCAATAATGTGATTTTCATAGTAGTGCCAAAGGCTAGGGAACAGCATAAAAAAGACAGCTCTTTTTTTGATCGTATCTCCATGTATGTGATATCCTGTTTTTATACTATATGTAAGTTGAAGTGCATAATGACTTAAAAAAGCATCAACAGATTTTAAATCATTAATTATAGTGTTTCGACTAACTTGGCAAATATCGATAAAATCTTCGATATATAAAGGGCGGTTACGGGTAATTATAGAACAGATTTCAATACGTTGTCTTTCTTCAGGTGTAAAGACAAGTATACTTTCATTTTTTTTCTTATTTAATGTCTTTTGAATAGCCTGAACCTGCTCTTTATGAAGAATAATTCCTTTGCCGCGCTCTTGTATAATAGGATCGATATTATTATCGACCAACCATTCGTTAATTTTAGAAATGTCATAATAGACGCTTCGTTTAGAAACTTCTAAGTCATCCGCAAGGTCTTGAACTTTTAAATAACCTGTTGTGTACATTACAATATTCAGGATTTCTGTACAACGTTTATCTAATGTATATGAAATAGACATAAGACTCTCCTTAAACCATACTTTCTTTTATTTTTTTATGATAAGGTGTGCCTTTTAAATTCTTTTTTGCTTTATTGAAATAATAATTTGCTTGTTTTACATCTGAAAGATATTGATATTGTAAACCAAGAAGATATTGTAAAATGCCTTGTTGTTGATCATCTGAATTTTTAGATAAAAGCTCATTCACAAATGAGATATCTTCGCTTTTTTTCTCAATCAAAATACGATATAACATACGATCATAAGCAACTTCATCTTCATTTCCTTTTCGCTCAATAATGTCTAATAATTTTTTAGATAATTCAACATTTTGATCATCCAAAAAGTAAAAGTAAGTCATACTAGCTACTTGATAAGCTTGGGAATTGTTTAAATTCTGTGACAACATGAATTCTACTTGTTTGGTAATTTCATGTGTATCCTGTTTAGACATATATGTACGTAGAATATTGTAATTTTTTTCATATGACGTAAATAATAAAGTATATAATGGGGCATTCATTTGTTGGATTGCTTCGTCATATTGACCTTTATATATTTTTTTAAGAATGGATTGCCACAAAAAGCTTCGAATAAAAAATGGAATGGCAATTGCACATAGAATAAGTGAAATTAATATAATTGCAGCTAAAAGACTCATATTCATAAAACTTAGAAACCCCTTTCACAACTATCTTTAAAATAACAATTGTTAAAGATTTTATCAAATCCAAATTTTTTCACGATAAACATCCTGCTTTGTGCAAGAAAAAGGATTTTTATGGACTTTATCATTATTTTGCACAAAAAAACACGCCTGTATATAATGATAATAGTGCAAAGCGCTTACAGACAAGGATAAAATATACATTTTGCACAATGTTTGTGCAAAACATTGTTCTTGTTTTTGAAAATCATTTCACAGATAATGCAAGTGTGAAGAGGAGAGATACGAGATGATTAAAGATTTGCTAAAAGTAAAAAATTGTTTTATTAAAGAAAGTGTAAAAGATTGGGAAGATGCAATTTGTGTTGCTTGTACACCAATGATTGAACAAGGATATTGTACAAAAGAATACGAAGATGCTGTTTTTGAAAACACAGAAAAATTTGGGCCCTATTATGTGTTATGCGAAAACTTGGCTTTAATCCATGCGAGCAATCAATCTGGTGTAAATGAAACACAGATGGCAGTTACAGTTTTAAAAGAACCTGTAAGATTCAAGCCTGATGGATATGATGTGCGAATATTAGTTACACTTGTTGCAAAAGATAGTCATTCTCACATGGAAGGCATTCAAGCCGTTTCCAATATCTTCGCAGATGAATCAAAAGTGAATTCGTTACTAAATGCTTCAACTCCACAAGAGATATATAATATCTTTGTTGAAAATGTGGGATAAGCTAAGGTAACATAGAAGGAGAAAGATATGTTAAATTTTATCGTTAATATCTTGTCTACACCTGCCATTTTAGTTGGTTTATTATCTTTAATTGGTTTAGCATTACAGAAAAAACCAATCGAAGAAATCGTAAAAGGTACGGTTAAGACAATTGTTGGTTTCTTAGTATTAAGTGCTGGTGCAACATTCTTACAAACTGGATCATTAAATGCATTCGGTGATATCTTCAACTATGCATTCAATATGCAAGGTGTTGTTCCTAACAATGAAGCTATCGTTTCATTAGCATTGAAAGATTTCGCTACTGACACAGCTTACATTATGTGTTTAGGTATGATCGCAAATATTATTTTGGCACGTTTCTCAAGATGGCACTACATCTTCTTGACTGGTCACCACACATTATACATGGCTTGTATGTTAGCTGTTATTCTAAATGTTGGTGGATTGTCAGGAGCTCAATTATGGCTTGCTGGTGGATTAGTATTAGGATTCATCATGGTTGTCAGTCCTGCTTATTGTGAGCCTACAATGCGTAAAATTGTTCAAACAGATGAATTAGGATTTGGTCACTTTGGTGGTGCTGGATACTGGTTCTCTGCTCAATGTGCTAAATTATTCAAAGGAAAAAGTAAATCAACTGAAGAAGTTAACTTCCCTCAACGTTTAACTTTCTTACGTGACACTACAGTTGCTATTGGTTTAACAATGGTTGTATTCTTCTTGATCGTAACTGGTGTTGCTGTTGGACGTGGAATCTTAGAAGCAGATCCAGAAACTATCTTAGCTACTTATACTAACTTAGGTGGTTTATTAAATGTTGGTGCTGAAACACAAACACACTGGGCTGTTTGGGCTATTACTTCTGGTTTAAGTTTCGCTGGTGGTGTATATATTATCTTAAGTGGTGTACGTTTGATCGTCGGAGAAATCGTTCCTGCATTCCGTGGTATTGCTGAAAAATTGGTTCCAGGTGCTATTCCTGCAATCGACTGTCCAGTTGTATTCCCTTATGCTCCAAATGCTGTATTAATTGGTTTCTTAGTATCATTCTTAGGTGGTATTGTTGGATTGTTCGTATTAGCATTTATTGACAAATCATTAGTACCTTGTGCATTAATTTTACCTGGTGTAATTCCTCACTTCTTCTGTGGTGCGACTGCAGGTGTATTCGGAAATGCTGAAGGTGGATTAAAAGGTTGTGTATTTGGAAGTTTCATGCATGGTTTATTGATTACATTCTTACCAGCAATCTGTATGCCAGTTATGGGTTCATTAAACTTTGCTAACTGTACATTCTCAGATGCTGACTTCTCTTGGTTAGGTATTGTATTAGGTAATATTGCTCAACATATTCAAGGAACTGGATTATTAGTAATCTGTGTTGTAATCTTCTTATTACCAATCGTTTATAATTTTGTAGCTCCTAAAAAAGCTGAAGAAAAATAGAAAGGGGAATGAAAATGGCTATTCGTAGTATTATGTGCTGCTGTGGTCAAGGACTTGGAAGTAGTATGATGGTAAGTATGAATGTTGAAAAAGCATTGAAAAACCTAGGTGTTACTGGAGTTTCTGTTGACCATACAGCTTTAAGTGAAGTAAATCCTAACTCTGCAGATTTATTTGTAGTAGGACGTGACTTAGCTCCACAAATAGCATCATATCCTAACAAAATCGTTCTTGATCGTATCATGGATATGAATGAATTAACTGAAAAACTTAAAGAAGTTTTCGGTAAGTAAAATTTGATAAAAAGAAGGGTTTTATATCTCCTTCTTTTTGTTTAGCCATTTGGAGGAAATTATGGATAAAAAAGTAGAAATATTAGCAAAAAAAGTGCGTTATGACATTTTGGATATGTTACAACATAGAGGTTATGGACACTTAGGTGGCTCTTTATCTTTGGTTGAATTATTTGCGGTATTGTATGGGAAACAAATGAAATATGATCCTAAAAATCCAAAATGGGAAGGAAGAGATCGCGTTGTATTGTCAAAAGGACATGCAGGACCAGTTTGGTATTCAACATTAAGTGAATGTGGTTTCTTTGATAAAGAAAAGTTAATGACATTAAATGATGGTGGAACAATGTTGCCAAGCCATCCAGACCGAACAAAAACACCTGGAGTCGATATGACAACAGGATCATTAGGTCAAGGAACAAGTACAGCTGCAGGAATTGCCACAGCATTAAAGATGAAGCACAGCGATAACTATGTATATCTTATTGTTGGAGATGGTGAATTAAATGAAGGTCAATGTTGGGAAGCCTTCCAATACTTGGCAAACTACAAAATGAATAATTGTATCGTTATCATTGATGACAACAAACGTCAATTAGATGGATATACAAAAGATGTTATAAATCCATTTAGCATTGAAGCTAAGATGAAGGCATTTGGTTTTAATACACAAACTGTCAAAGGAAATGATTTAGATGCGATTGATGAAGCTATCACAAAAGCTAAATCAGTGACTGATTCAGCTGTATGTATTGTTTTGGATACAATCAAAGGTCAAGGTGTTAAGTTCTTTGAAGAACTTTTGGATAATCACTCAGTAAAATTCAATACAGAAGAAGTGAATCGAGCAACTGACGAGGCTAAAGCTTCTTTAAAAAAGGAAATTGAAGAGGAGGAGCAACATGTATAAATTAGTAGAAAATCGTAGTGAAAAAGGTAAAGAATTACGTGTTGCAGTTGTTGAAAGCATTCAAGAACTTATTAAAGAAAATGATAAAGTGGTTGCTATGGAAGCCGATTTGGGTGGAGCTAGTAAGTTCACAAATATCAAAAAATCAAATCCAGAAAATTTCATTCAATGTGGTATTTCAGAAGCAAATATGATTGGCGTTGGATGTGGATTATCAAGTGAAGGATTTATTCCTTATGTACATACATTTGGACCTTTCGCAACACGTCGAGTTTATGATCAAATTTATTTATCAGGTGCATATGCACATAATACAATCAATATTTATGGTTCAGATCCAGGATTTACAGTAGGACCTAATGGAGGTACACATACAACTTGGGAAGATGTGGCTTTGATGCGTGAAATTCCAGGTTCAGTCATTGTGGATCCTTGTGATGAAACACAAACAAGATGGGTTGTAAAAGAACTTTCTAAACATGAAGGTGTACATTATATTCGTGCAAACCGTAAAGATGTTAGAAATGTGTATACACCAGATTCAACTTTTGAATTAGGCAAAGGAAATGTTTTAAGAGAAGGTAAAGATATTCTAATTATTGTATCTGGCCAGTTGGTAAGCGATGCATTAGATTGTGCTGAAAAATTAGTTGAAGAAGGATATTCAGTAGAAGTAATCGATATGTATTGTATTAAACCTTTAGACATTGACTTAGTGTTGTCTGAATCAAAAGGTAAAAAGGCTGTTGTTACATTTGAAAATCATTCAATCTATGGCGGACTTGGAAGTGCTGTTGCAGAAGTCTTAATGGAAAATGGAGTCAACGTTCCATTTAAGCGTCATGGTGTGGATGAACGCTTTGGTCAAGTTGGAACACCAGATTTCCTTCAAAAAGAATTCCATTTAACAGCAGACGATTTATATAAAACAGTTAAATCAATGCTTTAGAATAAAATAGAGCCGTTTGAAAAAGAACGGCTTTTCTGATGAGGATTTTTCACATAATTCAATCTGATTTCACAAGATTTACCAAAGTTATACTAAATTTATGACAACAAGGAATGCTATTCTATAAGTGCCTTAAAGATAAGGCAATGAATATAGAAAATAAACCAATATTCATATCTCTCTCCTAATAAATAATAATAAACAAAAAGGAACTATTCTAGACGCCAACAATAGAATGGTTCCTTTATTTGAAATCTGACTTTTTGATATATGCATAACTGTTTTTATATTTAGAGTTTACATTCAAATCATTATCTTTGACAGGAGCTTCACTTGATATTTTATAGTATCCAATCTCTTCTTTTAAGATATGAATCGATACAATTTCTCCCTTTTTATACGTGTAAAGAACATCTTTTTTATTTGGTGCATATACCTTTAAATCCTTAGATAATTGTATTGTCTTAATAGGATTCTTTTCTTGGTCAATACCACCTTCATCCAAGTGATAGTAAAAGCTTGCTGCTTTTTCTCCCCAATAAGGATCTGAAGCATAGCTGACATTAATACCACTTGCCTTATCACCAAACCAAGAACCATGATATCTAGAATCATTTGGGTTTAAATAGCCTTGTTGTAAAAAATTGTAGGCATGTTGTTGTACACAGTCAACTAAGGAACTATATTGATTCGCATTGTCTGGGTTTTCATCAATTGCCGCATGACCAAACAAATTGTTATAGTCAATCGCATATTGGCTTAGGCCGAGTCCACTCTCGTTCAAGGCAAGGGCATACATCATAGATGCATTGATTGAATATTTATTCTGCATTTTAAAGAATATGTCTGCCTGATTGTATAGAACAGATGCATCACTAACACCATATTGCTCTAGATATGCATTATATATAGAATTATTTAAATAAGAAGTAGTTCTATGAGGAATATATTGATAATAATTATAATAGGGCTTTTTATTGAGTTTTTTATCTTCAATTAAATCATTGTAATTTTCATAAAAATAATGGCCATCATATGAACAATAGATTGTATCTTCCTTCATGAATTTAGGAGCAGGACCAATCGCAATAGAATTCACATTTCCTTGAAAAAGATCTGTAGAAATCGTATGAATAAGGGAATGGTTATAAACATAATATGTGGATAAAATATAGGAGTCGTTATATAAGTATAATTCAACATTATTAATATCCGTCCAAGCTTGAACCCCGCTGATTTTAAAGTGAACCTTCTTTCCATTAAAGCTTGTTCCTAGATATTGAGCATCTGCACCATAATTTCCGTTCACATACCCTGTTTCTTTAGTATCTGTAGTGTATTCTGTGTTTTGGGTTACATCCTTCGTCTTTAAATTCACGATTCCTGATTTAAGTCGTAATACTTTACCATCTTCATTTTTTATACATGTATATTTAGAGTCTGTTGTATCCATTTTTAAGGATGCGAAAATATAATGTTTATAAGAAGCTTGCACTTCACTTGTGCTTAAATCTTCGACATAGTATTGTCCGTCTTCTGTCATTTTTAAAATGGTAAATGGGATAACGACAAATACTAGAATCAATAGAATAATAATAAGCTTAAATGATGTCTTTTTAACTTTTCTTTTTCTTTTCATATCTCATATTATACTCTTATCTTTAAAAATTGCGTAATAGGACAATTTTCATCGACAATAAGTGTTCTTTATATTAAAATAGATGGGGTATATCGCTAAAATAAAGCGTTTTTTAAGTGGTAAAACACTCAAGATATAAAAATTATAGAGAAAGGATGTATATTTATGGCAAAAATGGATGAGCGTTTAGAAAAAATGGTTGAACGTTATCGTGAAATCAATGATTTAATGATGCAAAGTGATGTTGTATCAGATCGTAAGACAATGGCAAAATTGGGGCGTGAACAAAATGAGTTAACGCCTATTGTTGAAACATACGAAGAATATAAAAAGGCAGTTGAGGAATTAGAAGAGGCTAAAGTCCTTTCTAAAGAAGAGGATAAAGAAATTCGTGAAATGGCACAAATGGAAGTGGAAGAATTAGAACCAAAAATCCAAGATTATTTGGACCGTTTAGAATTGCTTCTAGTACCAAAAGATCCTAACGATTCACACAATGCGATTTTAGAAATTCGTGGAGCTGCTGGTGGAGATGAAGGAAATATCTTTGCCGGAGACTTATTTAGAATGTATTCAAAATATGCAGAAGCGAAAGGCTGGAGAACAGAAGTTATCGAAATGGAAGATAGTGAAGCTGGAGGATTCTCATTAGTATCATTTAAAGTCAATGGTGAAGGTGCATACGGAATCTTAAAATTTGAATCTGGATCTCACCGTGTACAACGTGTGCCAAAGACAGAATCACAAGGTCGTATTCATACTTCTACTGCTACAGTATTGTGTATGCCAGAAGTAGAAGCTGAAGATTTTGATATTGATATGAATGATTTAGAAATTGAAACAATGCGTTCAAGTGGCGCTGGAGGACAGCACATCAATAAAACCGATTCGGCTGTGCGTATTGTCCACAAACCTACAGGTATTGTAGTTAAGTGTCAGGATGGTCGTAGTCAGCACGAAAACCGTGCAACTGCCTTAATGACAATTCGTGCACGTGTGTATGAAGAAAGACAGCGTGAATTGGATCAAAAGAACGAAAAAGAACGTCGTACAAAGATTGGTACGGGAGATCGTGCAGAAAAAATTCGTACATACAACTATCCTCAAAACCGTGTAACAGATCACCGTATTGGATATACAGTCAATCAGTTAGATCGTATCATGGATGGTCGTTTAGATGATTTAATGGCTGCTTTACAGCTTGCAGATCAACAGGCAAAAATTGCTGGAGAAAAAGAATAATGAGTACATATCATTCATTGATCAATGAAGGTAAAGAACGTCTTTACAAAGCTGGTCAAGGGGAACAAGCGGCTCAACTTTTCATGGTGGAGTTATGTCGACAAAAAGATATCAATCTATATATTTCTATGGATGAAGAAGCGAATGAACAAATTCAAACTGACTATTTAGAAGGAATTCATTTAATGGAACATGGTGAACCTTTAGGATATGTATTAGGATATGAATGCTTCTATGGCTATGACTTTATTGTGAATGAAGACGTTTTGATTCCTAGACCCGAAACAGAAGAACTTGTAGGACTTGTTTTATCTAAGTTTGATGATTATTTTGCAGATAAAGACCATGTGAATGTGTTTGATGTCGCAACAGGATCGGGTGCAATCGGTATTACTTTAAATCTTGAAGAACCTAAGATGGATGTGATTGCTTCAGATATTTCAAAAGAAGCTTTAGTTGTCGCACAAAAGAACAATGAAAAGCTAGGGGCAAATGTAAACTTCATTTGTGGAAGTATGTTAGATCCATTTGTGGATCGTGATTTGCATTGTGATATTTTAGTTTGTAACCCACCATATATTCCTAGCGAAGAAAAGATGGAACAAAGTGTTGTGGATTATGAACCGCACGTAGCTTTATTTGGTGGGAATGATGGATTGAAATTCTATCGTGATGTATTTGAAAAAGCACATCTTGTATTGAATGAAAAGGCGTTCCTTGCCTTTGAAATGGGTTGGGATCAAGGTGAAGCTTTATCCAATTTAGCTCGTGAATATTTTGAATCTGCAACGATTACTGTACATAAAGATATGTCAGGAAAAGATCGTATGTTGACGATTGAATTATAATTTTAAAAATTGTTGAGCAATACTTTTGAAATATTGAAATGAATATGCGATAGTATAGTCACAAAAGGAAATAGTATATTTCAAGAGGAGGATTATTTATGAAATATAGATGCTTAATTTGTGGACACATTTATGATGAGGAAAAGGAAGGCGTAAAATTCGCTGATCTTCCTGCAGATTGGAAATGTCCAACTTGTAAACAACCAAAAGAAAAATTTGTTCCAGTAGAAGACGAAATGACTTGGGCTGCTGAACACGTAGTAGGAGTCGCAAAAGATGTTGATGAAGACATTAAAAACGATTTACGTGCTAACTTCGAAGGTGAATGCTCAGAAGTAGGTATGTACTTGGCAATGGCAAGAGTTGCTCACAGAGAAGGATATCCAGAAGTTGGATTGTATTATGAAAAAGCAGCTTGGGAAGAAGCAGAACATGCTGCAAAATTTGCTGAATTATTAGGTGAAGTTGTTACAGATTCAACTAAGAAAAACCTTGAAATGCGTGTGGAAGCAGAAAATGGTGCTACTGCAGGTAAAGTTGATTTAGCTACTCGTGCTAAAAAAGCAAACTTAGATGCGATTCATGATACAGTACACGAAATGGCTCGTGATGAAGCTCGTCATGGTAAGGCATTCGCTGGATTATTAAAACGTTATTTTGGTGAATAATGTATTTAGAAGCTTCTGAATCAATCAGAAGCTTTTTTTTCTGTTTTCGTGTATAATGAGTTGTGTCTTAACGAATATGTATAGAAAGAAGGATCAAAATGATTGGTAAAAATAGTCCATGTTGGTGTGGTTCTGGTAAAAAATATAAACATTGTCATGAAGAGTGGGACAATACAATTAATGTATTAAAACTACAGGGTAAAATAGTTCCGAGTCATAATTTAATTAAGTCTGAAGAAGATATTAAATGGATCAAGAAAGCGGCTAAAATCAATAATGCCGTACTTGATTTAGTTGGAGAAAAAATTTGTGCAGGTATGACGACAGAAGATATCGATAAATTAGTATATGATTATACAACAAGCCATGGTGGAATTCCTGCATGTTTAGGTTATGAAGGATTTCCTAAGAGTGTTTGTACATCAATTAATAATGAAATTTGTCATGGTATTCCAAGTGAAAAAGTCGTATTAAAAGATGGTGATATTATCAATGTAGATTGCACAACGATTGTACATAAACATTTTGCGGATGCATCTAGAATGTTCTGTATTGGTAATGTAAGTGAAGAGGCAAAACGCTTGGTTGATGTAACTAAAGAATGTCTAGAAATTGGTAAAGAAGCTGTGCGTCCTTGGGGATATATTGGAGATATCGGTGCTGCTATTCAAGAACATGCCCATAAAAATGGCTACAGTGTAGTTGTAGATTTTTGTGGACACGGTGTAGGGAATGCCTTCCATGAAGATCCATATGTACATCATGTGGGAATCCGAAATACAGGTATGGTTATTGCGCCAGGTATGGTCTTCACAATTGAGCCTATGATCAATCAAGGAACTCGTGATTTATACATTGATAAAGATAATGGTTGGACATCTTATACAAAAGATGGAAAGTTATCGGCGCAATGGGAAAATACAATTCTAGTTACAGAAAAAGGAATTGAAGTATTAGCTTGGTAAGAAGTCAATAAAATGACTTCTTTTTTGATGAGGGTAAAAAGGGAATATGCAAAAGAGTATGATTGAGGGGAATACTTTAAAACTCATTTTGAATTTTAGTATTCCATTGTTATTAGGAAATTTATTTCAACAATTTTATAATGTTGTGGATGCAGCTATTGTTGGACAAACATTAGGTTCGAAAGCATTGGCTGCCGTAGGGGCAAGTAGTAGTGTACAATTTTTGATTCTAGGTTTTTGTATGGGAATATGCCAAGGCTTCGCAATCATGGTTTCACAAAGTTATGGCGCCAAAAAACTAGATGAAATGCAGACTTATATTTATGCAGGGGCTGTATGGACGGCCATTACAGCGTTTGTGATATCTATATTAGTGGTTGTTTTTTGTGCAGACATTCTCCATATATTACAAGTGAATGACGAAATCTTTAATGATGCCTATGCCTATTTAGTTGTCATATTTGCAGGAATACCATTCACATTGCTCTATAATTATTTATCAGCTATATTAAGAGCTATTGGAGATTCGAAAACACCATTTTTCTTTCTAGCTTTTTCAGCCGTTTTAAATATTGGCCTTGATTTTTTCTGTATTCTTGTTTTGAAATGGGGATGTGCAGGAGCTGCCATCGCAACCATTTTTGCCCAAGCTGTAAGTGGTATTTTGTGCTTACTATTGATTGCGTTTAAAGTCAATGTTTTACATGTTCCTAAATCAAGTCGTTATATGGATAAGAAACATTCGATAAAATTATTGGCAATGGGAGTTCCTATGGGATTACAATTTTCAATTACAGCTATTGGTTCTATGGTTATGCAGTCGGCTAACAATGCTTTGGGAACCATTTATGTATCTGGTTTTACGGCAGGTATGCGTATTAAATCATTGATGATGTGTCCGTTTGATGCATTGGGTGCAGCTGTTTCTACATTCCTTTCCCAAAACTATGGAGCTTGCAAGTTAGAACGAATCCATGATGGATATCGTAAAGGCGTAATGGTGAGTATTTTATATGGTGTATTCGCATGTGTCGTAATGGTTTTCTTTGGAAGAATTCTTAGTATGATGTTTGTGAGCGCAAATGAATCAAAAGTGTTAAATGCGAGTGCTTTATACTTAAGAAGAATGGGCTATTTCTATCCTGTACTAGGAATTTTGATCACAACAAGAATGTCCGTTCAAGGCCTTGGCTATTCTGCAAGAGCCATGCTTGCAGGCTTTGTAGAAATGATTGCACGTTGCATCGTAGCCTTATGTTTTGTACCTATTTTCAAATATAATGCGATCACATGGGCCGATCAAACTGCATGGGTTGCAGCTACACTGGTATTAATTCCATTATGGATCAGTACAATACGTACAGTTCAAAAGAAAATGTGTTGAATTAGAAGTCTAACGACTTCTTTTTTTGATTTTTAATGTCTTTTTCACATGCATTTGATTGAATTAAGGAAGAGATCATTAAAAATATGATTGACACCAAATATGACACCAAATATAATGGAGGTGAAAAGATGTCTTCTTGGGATAAGCTGTTAAAAAGATTTTTAGAATTGGATCATGATATTCGTTTTGAAGAGATAGTTAAAGTGATGAAAGAATATGGATATGAGATCAAACAACCTAAAGGTGGATCGAGTCATTATTCATTTGTCAAATCTGGATGTAGTCGTATTGTGATTCCAAGACATAAACCTATAAAAAAGGTGTATGTAAAAATGATAAAAAAAGTGATAGAAGAGGAGATGAAGGAATATGAATCAAGAACTCAAATACTACATGAATCTGTCGTATCGTATGGAAATTGTTGAAGATAAAGATGAAGGAGGATATGTCTTATCTTATCCGGATCTTCCTGGATGTATGACATGTTCAGATTCATTAGATGACTTGTTAGAACTTGCCAAAGACGCAAAAGAAACATGGATTTCAGGTATGTTAGAAGATGGAAAAGAAATTCCACTTCCTAGTGATCTACAATCGTATTCCGGACAATTTAAATTGAGAATTCCCAAAAGCCTTCATAGATCCTTATCCATGCATGCTAAAGAAGAGGGTATCAGTATGAATCAATATTGTTTATATCTTCTCGCAAAAAATGATGCGGAATATAAAAAAGAAAGACGTTGATTGTCTTTCTTAAATATAATGAATTTCAACTCCACCAAAATGAACACGACCTGTGATATTTAATGTAGGATAGCCACTTGATGATGGCTGTCCTTTTTCATCAACTCCACCAAAGAAGGCACGAACATGACTTTGTACATTCCATTCTTTAGGTACATAGAGTTCAATGCCTGTAAAGTTTCCATCAATTTCAATCGTAGCTTGATTTTGAATGGTAGCCTGATCAAAATAGAGCTTCAATCCTGAAAACTTTGAATCAATGGTCACATATTGTAAATCATTGGTTTGAATATATTGAACTTTTCCACCAAAACTAGAAGTAATATTGATGATAGAATTTGTTGAGTATTCTACATTTTCTGTATCGTCATCACCAAAATTGATATCAATTTGTTTGTTGACTTTAATATGGCTTTTTTCAGGATGGAAAATACTAGTTAATCCCCAAGCTAAAAGCCAAGTTCCAACCATTAATAACCAGAATGAAATATCTTCAAAACCTAAATCTTTTCTGAATAAATAGAAAATAATCACAATCCCAAATAAGGGACTGTAGAAACTTCTTTCTTTGATTCCATCGATAATAACGGAAAGACAGATTAGAGTTCCAATAATTTTCCATAGACTGAATGTAAATGGCAGAAAACCAAATAGATTTCCAAAAATTAAAATGGCACCTAGAATACAAATAATGCCCCAAAACCAATTTCTTTTCATAAATGATTCCTTCTTTCTTTTAATACTTTGTAGTACATTCTCGATACATAGACTTGTTTATGACTATTTTGAAAAGTAATGAGATGACTCGATACAGAATGCGATAGAGAATAAATTTTTTGAATATTCACTATTGTGGATTTAGAGATTCTTAAAAAGGAGTTCGTCAATATATTTTCTAATTCATACAACTTCTGTGTTGTAGAAAACATATCATTGGCTGTGTGTGCATAGACCGTTCCATTATCACTTTCAAAGAATAGAATCGCATCTAAATCCAGATAATATTCTGTATCTTGTTTAAAGAATTGTATACTCGGCTTTGATTTAAAATTAGATATCAATTGTTTCAATTCCTCAGTATATTCTTTAGTACGTATGACGATTTCATCTTCTTTTAGTGAATCATCAATTTCTAGTTTTACTTTCATGGCCTTATTATTTCATATGAATATTTAAAAGTATAGTCTTGAAAAGTAAGTGGTTAAAATAGAAGGCTAAGTGGTTAAGAACAAGAAGCGAAAATTCACTTCTTTAGTGGTCTGTATAATATTGCCTTCAACTAATTATATATATAGTTCCTTCATCAATTTTATATATTAAACGATCTTTATCATTAATTCTACGACTCCAACATCATTACTACATTAATTTCTAAAATATTGAAATAATGACGTTTTATGCGAAATAAAACACTGAAATAACGTCATAACCGAATTATGTAAGAAATATTCACATGAAGTAAGACGAAGTTTTTAATTCTTTGGTATAATAATAGAGTTGAAATGAGGTAAATAAACTTATGGATGAAAATATAATTTCCTTAATTGCGAAAGAATTGAATATTTCAATTTCGCAAGTTAAGAATACATTGGAACTATTAGAAGAAGGTGCTACCGTTCCTTTTATTGCGCGTTATCGTAAGGAACGCACAAAAGGTTTGGATGAAGAACAAATTCGTGTCATTCAAGAAAATTATGCGTATCAAGTAAATCTAGCTAAGCGTAAAGAAGAAGTCTTGGCTCGTATTGAAACATTAGGTAAATTGGATGATGAAATCATTAAGAATGTTAATGTATGTACAAAGTTGTCACAGGTAGAAGACATCTATCGTCCTTACAAACAAAAGAAAAAGACACGTGCAAGTGTTGCGATTGCCAATGGTCTACAGCCATTAGCTGATACATTCATGTCGTTTCCACGTTATTTTAAGGAAACTGAATTGGATGTTTATATCAATGAAAATGTAAAAGATCGTGAAGCTGCCATTCAAGGTGCATGTGATATTATTGCTGAAAAAGTGAGTGATGATGTAGATGTACGTAATAAAATATTGGATTCAATGACAAACTATGGACGTATTGTCACAACAGAAAAGAAAGATCATGAAGATGATCATAAAGTTTATAAGATGTATTATGATTATTCAGAAAGAGTCAATACTTTAGCACCACATCGTGTTATGGCGATTGATCGTGGGGAAAAAGAAAAAGTATTAAATGTTTCAATTTCTTTTAATGAAGAATATATTGAAAATTGGGTATGTCGTAGATTTATTCGTTTTAATAACAGTGGTACAAGTGAATATGTTCGTGCTGCTATTTTAGACGGTTTAAAAAGATTAGCATATCCATCTATTGAAAGAATGGTTCGTTCGGCTCTAAGCGAAAAAGCACATGAATCAAGTATTGACGTATTCTCTATGAACTTAGAGAAGTTGTTACTTCAACCACCTATGAAAGATAAAGTAATCTTAGGATTTGACCCAGCCTTTAGAACCGGATGTAAGTTGGCTGTTATTGATGCATCTGGTAAAAAATTAACAGTTGATGTGATTTATCCACATCAGCCAAATGCGAAAGTAAGAGAGTCTGAACAAAAATTAGTTCAATTATGTAAAGAATATCATGTAAATTTAATTGCGATTGGCAATGGTACGGCAAGTCGAGAAAGTGAAGCTTTTGTAGCTAATACAATTAAGAAATTTAATTTACCAGTCTCTTATACCATTGTTTCTGAAGCAGGAGCCAGTGTATATAGTGCATCTAAATTAGCTATTGAAGAATTTCCAGACTTACATGTTGAACAAAGAAGTGCCATTTCGATTGCGAGAAGATTGATGGATCCACTTTCTGAACTGATTAAAATCGATCCTCAATCGATTGGTGTAGGACAATATCAACATGATTTACCAACCGCAAGATTAAAAGAACGTTTAGACTTTGTGGTAGAAAAAGCAGTTAACCGTGTAGGTGTAAATATTAATACGGCTAGCGTTTCTTTACTTAAAAATGTTGCAGGATTGAATAATGCGAGTGCTACAAGTATTGTGTCATATCGTGAAGAGAATGGAAAAATTGAATCGCGTACACAAATTAAAAAGATTCCTAAGATTGGTCCAAAAGCATTTGAACAAGCAGCTGGATTCTTGCGTATTGAAGATGGAAAAGAACCATTGGATCGTACAAGCATTCACCCTGAATCGTATAAGGCAACGAAAGTATTATTGAAGGAATTAGGTTTGGATACTTCGGATTTGGGAACACAAAAAGCTAAAGATGTAATTTCAGATTGTGATACAAAACAATTGATGCAAGACACAGGATTAGATAGTTATACATTGAAGGATATTTTAGATGCGATCTGCATGCCGCTAAGAGACTATCGTGATAAATATGATGCTCCTTTATTAAGAAAAGATGTATTGGAAATTGAAGATCTACATATCAATGATAAGCTAGAAGGTACGGTTCGTAATGTCGTTGATTTTGGAGCTTTTGTCGATATTGGATTACACGAAGATGGTTTGGTTCACGTTTCAAAGATGAGTACAAATCGAGTGAAACACCCAAGTGATGTAGTATCTGTAGGAGATATTGTTACGGTATGGGTATATAATATTGATCAAGAGAAACAAAAAGTACAATTGACAATGGTCAATCCAAATTGACAATAAGACGGCTTAGGTTTATTATCTAAATGGTTTGTTACCCAATGGATTTAGTGGGGCAATACTTATAGTACTTTTGATGTGCTTTAAGTATTGTCCTTTTGTTTAAGGAAGGAATTATTATGAATATTACTACGATTGTTACACAAATGATCATTTTATTATTGATCATGATTGTTGGTTTTGCGGGAGCAAAGAAGAATGTTTTTAATGATGAAGTAAATGTATATGCATCAAATATTTTATTAAGAATTGGTATTCCAGGCTTGATTATAAGTTCAGTTAAAAATGGATCTCCATTTACTGGAAGTGAATTATTAAATGTATTGATTATTTTTTCCTTGTTTACGATATTTACTGGTATTGTATCTAAAATAAGTGTAGAAGTTCTACATATTCAAAAAAATAAAGCTCTATGGCAATTTATGATTCTATTTACCAATGCTGGTTTTATGGGATTGCCAGCGATTCAAGCCATATTAGGGGATCAAGCCATGCTTTATGGAGCTCTGTTTTTATTACCGCTCAACTGTTTGATGTATGGATATGGAGAAAGTTTATTTCGTAAGGGAGGTTTTTCTTTTAAGAAATTTATGAATGGACCTATGATCGCATCCATTGTTGCCCTAATACTTTGTATTTTTAATATTAAACTTCCATATGTTTTAGCTCAGACATGTACATATATAGGTAATGTGACTACACCATTATCTATGATGGTAATTGGTGCTGGATTAGTCAAAATGGATGTTAAAGAGTTATTGGATATAAAGTTGTGGGTATTTACAATATTTAAAATGATTGTGTTGCCATTGATTTATATGTTTTCACTATCAATATTTCAAATTGATCCATTGATCGAAAATACAATTATACTTATTATGTGTATGCCAGTTGCTAGCAATTCAAGTGTATATGCACTTATGTATGGTGAAGATGCAACGCTAGCAAGTAAAGCTATATTCTTGACAAGTGTGGCGTGTGTAGTCACGATTCCAATTGTGTTTATTTTACATAATTTGTAAAAAACATGTCAAATGTAACTGTAAAAAAAGACCAAAGTTTGAGTTATTTGTTAGAATGATGTATGATTAGCATATAAGAAAGGATGTCGTGGATTATGGAAAAATGGACTCAAGAACAGTATGCTACTCGTTTACAGGAAATGAAACAAGAAGCTCATGATAAAATGTGGTTATACATCGAAGTGAATGCCAAAGAGTTTATGAATGAATGTGAACCAGGGGCAAAGAATCTAGCTAGTTGCTGTAAAGCTATGTTAGATGCAATGTTAGAAGGAGATGGCTTTATTGTAGAGCCTAAGATTCGTACTAAAGTTGCTGGAACTTTAACAATTCGTTACTATGTTGATAACTTACATCCAGGTCGTAGAAAATACGCAGATGTAATGAAGGAACAACAATAAAAAAAATAGAATCATTTCTGATTCTAAATAAGCTTTAAATATTTGAAAGCTTTATATAAGCCGTCATTGTCAATTTTATCTGTGACATAGTCGGCTTTTTCTTTTACTTCTTTCACACCATTACCCATCGCAACAGAAATGTCGGCATATTCTAACATTGTTAAATCATTTTCAGAGTCACCCATCGCAACTGTTTCATATTCTTCATCGTAGTAATCTTTGACAAATTGAATGGCAGTAGCTTTATTGTATTCTGAATGTGTGATTTCTCCACCTAGATGTAAGAAATTAGTGAAAGTTAAATGTTCAGGAATTTGATTTAAAATTTCTTCTCGTTGTGAAAGGGAATCAAAATGGATACTGATCTTCATGACCTGACCATAATCGGAATCTGTAATTGTTGAAATATCTGGAAAAGACAAGAAACGATTTCCCATACGATTATCTGTATTGAATTGACGCATACGTTCTCTATTTTTTTCACTAGTGAATGTTGTTTGACTTCCTTCTAAAGAATAGCCTGTGTCTTTAGCAATGTGCTGAATAAATTTTGTATCTCTTTTTTCTAATGGTTTAAAAAGAACTTGTTTATTATTTATAATAATTTCACTTCCAGATCCAAAACAATATCCATCAAAATTTAAATCCAGTAAGAATTGAGGAACTTCACAACGTGTTCTTCCTGTATTTGTGTATATTTTATGCCCGTTTTTTCTTGCTAGTTCAATAGCCTCTAATGCAGAACCAGGAATTTTTTCAAAAGTCCAAAGAGTTCCGTCTAAATCTAAAAAAATTATCTTTTTCATAGCCAACCTCCACTACAATATTCTAACATATTATTGTATGATATAAGAAAAAGAGGGATTGAATATGGAAAAAAATGTAGTCATAACAATATCTAGACAGTTTGGTTCCAACGGAAGAGAAATAGCCCGTAAATTAGCAGAATATTTAGACATAAGTTATTATAATAAAGAAATCTTGGAAAGAATTGCAATGAATATGGGTGTTTGTGCAGATTTTTTTAAAGATCAAAAGCAAGATGCGAACGGATTATTTACAATTGAATCAAGAGGTCTATTAGGTCTTAGAAACATTACAGAATTAAGTGTGAATTCACAAATCTACGATATGGCTAGTGATTTTATTAGGAAAATCTCGCAAAGAGAAGATGCAGTTATTGTAGGAAGATGTGCGGATTATATTTTAAAAAATGATCCTTATGTTATTTCTGTATTCTTTTATAGTGATATAGAAGAAAGAATAAAATGGTCGATAGAAGAATATCAAGTACCGGCAAAACAAGCTAAGAAAATTGTACAAGAAAAAGATGCACAAAGAGCGAGATTTTATGAATTTTATACCAATCAAAAATGGGGAAATCCACGCAACTATACATTGATGATCAACACATCAAAGATGAGTACAGATGAAGCTGTACAATTGTTGGCATCGATTTATGATACTAAAAAAGGCATCCCTACTTTTAAGAATGCCTTTGAAAATCAATATGAAAAGAATAATACGTATTAAAAAAGTCGGAGAACCGACTTTTTCTTTTACATGATATAAGGTGTTGCGAAATATAATACGAAGATAATCATTAATGCCCAAACCGTTGGGTGAACTTCTTTGGCCTTACCAGCAGCAATCATAGCAATTGTATAAACGATAAATCCACATGCGATACCATTTGAAATAGAATACATTAAGATCATCATAATAACAGTGACAAATCCAGCTGCCGCAAAAATCATATCATCCCAATCAATACCTTTTAATTGTTGAGCCATCATAATACCAACAACGATCAATGCTGGTGCTGTAACAGCATTTGTTACTGTACTTAAGATAAGTGGTGATAAGAATACGGCTAGTAAGAAACAAACACCAGATGTACATGCAGTTAAGCCTGTACGTCCTCCAACGCCAACACCAGAACTAGATTCAACAAAGCTTGTAACTGTACTAGTACCTAAAACAGCACCAAATACTGTACCAAATGCATCTGCAACCAAGGCTTGTTCAGCATTTTCAAGTTCACCTTTATCATTGATCAAACCAATGCGGTTTCCAATCGCAACAAGTGTACCTGCTGTATCGAAAAAATCAACAAATAAGAATGAGAAAATCACAACGAAAGCCTGGAATGGATTTGCGAATAATTCAGAGATTCCTGAGAAGCAAGCTCCAGCGGCTTGTAATTCAAAATCAAACGAAATGAAGTGTTCAGGTAAAGTAGGCATTCCAGCCATTCCCATGAATCCAAGGATGATACCCATAACAGCTGTGATAACCATACCTACGAAAACGGCTGCAGGAACATTTTTGATAACTAATGCGATCGTAATTAATAAACCAACAATAGCTAATAATACAGCTGGATCTGTTAAGTTTCCGATTGTCACAAATGTCGAAGGGCTTGCTACAATAATACCTGCATTTTTTAAACCAACAAACGCAATGAAGAAACCGATACCAGCTCCAATTGCCAACTTTAATTGTACTGGAATTGCGTTGATAATAGCTTTACGAACACCAGTAACAGAAATAAGAATAAAGATAACACCTGAAATGAATACAGCACTTAATGCAGCTGCCCAGCTAAAGCCCATTTGACCACAGATTGTGTAGGCAAATAATGCGTTAACACCCATACCAGAAGCTAATGCAACTGGATAGTTGGCAACAAGTCCCATAATAATACTTGCCACACCTGCACTAATGGCAGTCGCAAGGAATACAGAGGCTTTGTCCATACCAGCATCTGCTAGAACATTAGGGTTAACCCCTAGAATGTAGGCCATGGCCAAGAATGTTGTAAGACCAGCGATAAGCTCTGTCTTAACATTCGAACCTTTCTCGTTCAATTTAAAAAATTTTTCCACGATTTGCTCTCCTTCTCTCTTTTTTTAAAAGACTTTACCATTGTAACATAAGTTATTCTAAATAAATGCACTTTGATAAGGAAAAAGAGTAAATACACGTGTTTATTGGTAAATTTGTTAGTTTTTTCATGGCTTTCTTATAGGTCTGAAGCTGAATCGTATACAAATCGATTAATTTTTGTTCGTTATCTACCGCATCTGTCTTAAAATCGACAATAATGATTTCATTATCTTTATAGATCACTATGTCCATAAAACCATGCACAACTTGATTTTTTTCTTCAATAATATAGCTTTGTTCAAATACATGTTTTTCTTTCATCCAAGAAGCATATAGTGCATCCGAATTTAAAGCTAGAATCTGTTTGATGTCATGATCTTTTAAAGTGTATCCATAAGAATTCGCATAAGCGATGATGTCTTTTTCTTGATAAGGATATGAACATTGTGCCACAATTTCATGAAATAAAGTTCCACGAATTGTTCCCATGTTTTTAGAAAGAGAAACCTCTTTCCAATCCAATTTGATTTTTGCACCACTCGCCGTTTGACTTGAAAAAGCCTTAGAACCTTTTGAATATGTAGGTAATGCATAAGGCGTATTATTCTGACGGACTTTTAATGGTCTTTCATATAATCCTTGTTTTTTATCAAAAACCACTAAAGAATCACTCATATTGGCATATGTATGTAAAAGCCATCCTGTATAACTTTCATCTTCTAATAAAGTATAGGCGTTTAATGGACTATAAAAATCTTCAATACTTTCAATCGTGTCCACAATCACAAGTTCTTTTTGAGGACGAGTTGTTGCTACATAGAATACACGCATTTCCTCCGCAAGATCATCGAGTTCTTTTTTGGTTTGTAGAGCCAAATGATAGATCGAATTGTATTTTAATTTATAATCTAAACTTAATCCTTTTAAAGATAATCCTAATGTTGAATCAAATAAGATGCATGAGCTTCCATGTTTATCTCTTTGTTCGTGTTGCGAAAGAATATACACAATAGGAAATTGTAAACCTTTAGATTGATGCATTGTCTTTACTTGAACTACATCATCTTCTTTACCATACAAGCTTGCTTCTTGTGTCTGATCTTGCATTGCATCTTTAGATAATTGTAAGACAAAACTATGAATATCATTTTGATTTTCAAATTGACCTGCAAGTTCTAATAAATAATCTAAGTTATTCTTATCTTGAATTGTCGTAGAAGCATAATAGAAATTATTAAACGCATAGATATATTGTAGAAGTTGTGTGATCGTTTTATTTTTATTTGCGTATAACTCAAAGAATGACTTCATAAAATCTTCATTTTTAATACTTGTATATAAAGATGTTCCTTTTTCTTTTTCTATACAACAATTCGCTATTTGAGAAAAAGATATATTAAATAATGGAGACATTAAAGAAGCACATAAAGAAATATCGTCAGTTAGATCTTCTAAGGCTTTTAATGTAGAAATGACAATTTGAATGGCTGGATTTGTAAAGAATCCATGATCAATGGTAATCATAGCCGGAATGTTGTAAGCTTCAAAAACAGCTTTTAATTTTTCTTGAGGAGCATGATTACGGGTTAATACACACATCGATTTATAGGGCATTCCCGCTTCATGTTTTTCGATAATGTCATTTGCGATTAAATCAAAACGATTTTCGTTGTGATTTTTCTTGATTGTAGCTTTATTGCCATCTTCATTCTTATACTCAGTATATAAGAAACGAACCGGATATTGAGGACTTTCCATTTGTCCTTTTGTGCCTACATTCGCAATATCAATATCTTTAAATTGTTTTCCTAACAATTCATTATTCATGATCTTATTATAGAAATCATTATTGAATTCAATAACACTCGCATTGGAACGATAGTTTTCTTGCAGCAACAAAGGAGTGTTGTTGGTGTCTTCTTTTTCCATCCAATCTTGCATGATTTTAGGATTGGCTTGTCTAAATCCATAGATAGATTGTTTGATATCCCCTACCCTAAACACATTATTTTCATGACAGAAGGACGCAATGATTTTTTCCTGTAACTCATTGGTATCCTGAAATTCGTCGACTAGAATCATTTGGTATTTATTGTACATCTCCTCTTTGATCATAGGATCTTGAAGTAATTGATACGCAAAGTGTTCCATATCATTAAAGTCGATCACTTCCATTTTTTTCTTTTCCAATTGAAAATACAGTTTTACTTTATTTGTGAGTTCAAATAGTGTATCAACTAAATCTTTATGATTTTGAATATCCTTTAGATAAAACGCTTCGTCAAATAAGTTTTCGACAATACTTGTTTCATGTTCCTTAAAAGAAGTTTGGTATTTCGAATAATCCACTTTATCAATGGTCTTTTTAAAGCCAATAGTATTCTTTAGATACAATTCAAATTGAACTTTAAAATCCGAATAAGATGTCGCATCTAAACATTTTGATAAATAATCCTTTTTAATTTCATAATCCTCAGGCTTTGATATTTGATCAATCACTTCATCTAAAATTTCAGTCATAGCTAGACAATGATTATGGAAATACTTTAAGGCATATTCCATTATATTTGGATTTAAATATGTATAAGATTCTTGAATATTTGCCATCCAAGCCTTGGCATCTTCTTCAGATTTAGAGTTAATGATTGCCAAAATATCTTCAATATACTTTTGAATATCTTCTTCGGTTTTGCCAAAAGAATGAAAATACATTTTTAGTTGTGTATAGGCATTTAAGTCTAAATCTTGAATCGCATGCTTATAGGCATTCTCAAAGGCAAGACGTGTTTGAGCGGTTGATGCCGTTTGTTTAGACATCGTGTAAGAGATGGGAATTTTATAGTAATAGTTTTGCACAATGGATAAACAGAAACTATCAATTGTTGAAATACTGGCCGTTTCAAGCAGTGCCATTTGTTGTAGAATATAGTCATTTTTTGGTTGTTCTTTTAATTTCGAAAGTAAACGAGCTTTCATTTCAGCTGCTGCATCCTTCGTGAAGGTCATAGCTAGAATGGAATCAATCGAAATATGGTCTTTTAATACTAATTGACATAATCGTTCAACTAAAACGGCAGTTTTACCACTTCCTGCACTTGCGGAAACAACAACATTCGTGTTTCGAATGTCTATAGCTTTTTTTTGGGGAATTGAAAAATCCATATTATTCTTCCTCCTTTTCTACACGAAGTTTTGGTTCAACTTCATTCGCTGAATTTCTACAAATGGATCTATAGGCACAATATTTACATGCATCTTTTACATGATTTGGAAGGGCTTGGCCACTAGAAATATCTTCTAAAAGACTATCAATAACTTGGCTCCATTCAGATTTGATGGTTTCTAAAGCTGGGTTGGCTCTTTTTACAGGCATATATTGTTTTATATCATCACAATAAATACTCGCATCACTAAAATGCCATCCTTTGAGCTTGCGATTTCTTGTGAATGTCTCTAGCATGTCAGATTCATTTGTGATACTTAATTCAGGCACTTTCTTACGATAATTTAATTTTCCATAAGCAAGTGCTTCTGGTGTAGTTCTTAAGGCAATATAAAAACATCCTACAGGAATTAAATTGGATTCTTTTTCATAAGCTAACGTATATGTAGCTAGTTGTAAGGCAAGGCCGGATTCAAATTCATTCAAGCTAATATCTTTGTCACTTGATTTATAGTCAAAGATACAAAAGGATGTGCTTGAACTATCGATACGATCAATATATCCATATAAATCGATAGTATATTCATTCCATGGATATGAATAAGAAAACTTATGTTCTTGTTTATCAACATTCATGTGCCAGTTTGTTTCAAAACTATGAAGTTGTTCAAAAATCAAAACAAGTTTTTCTGTGATTTCTTCAATTTGTGAATCAAACCATGTGGCTTGCTGTAAAAGTACTTGTTTAGCGAAAGTAAATTCTTTTTCAACACATTGATGGATCTCTGCTTTGGATAAAGAAGTATAATCTTGTTTATCTTTAGAAATCACTTCTAAGACATGATGTAAAACACTTCCACGAATACGAATATCTGTAATATTTTCCTTTTCCGTTAAGTATAAGCCGTATTTTAAGGCATGAGAAAATGGACATCGAGCATAGGATTCAAGTCTTGAAATAGAACCTTTAAAGTGATTGTCTTTAAAGAATATAGCTTTTGCACTCGATTCATTTAAATCAATGTTTGGGGTTGTCCAATTAAAAGAATCCGGGGTTGTTATAAATTTTGGCTTTGTTTGTAGCCAATTTTCAATTTCTGAACTCGATTCATAATTCTTTCCTTGATAGTCGCTTTGTGGATATAGAATATAAAGTGTTTCACATAAGGATAAACAATCAAAGATTTGTGTTTGTTGATTTTGAATACGTGTTTCAAGATTAGGAAGGTCTGTGTTTTTTACATAAGCTTCATCAAAGATGCCTGAATGTAGTTTTAAAGCAGGAAATGCATTGGCATTTGTTCCTGTCAAAAAGACAATAGGCCTTAATGATGTGATGTCTTGTCTTGATCCAATTAATACACCTTCAATTGTATTGGCTTTTTGATTGGCAGAAAGATTTTGAATCTGATGAATCAAAATATTTAAATCACTCGCATTATGAATGTGTGTATGTACATCTTGAATGAGTGACATGACGTCGTTAAAGGCATTAAAATCTTCTTTTGAAACATGTTCATGTAGATTTTGAATGTGTTTTGCGATTTCAAGAAAATCTAATGTGTTAAATAAGAAAGCATGATTTTGTATCCATTCTAATGTTTGTTGTTCTAATTTTTGGTAGGATTCAAATTGATAAAGATTAATGATCTCATTGTCTTCATAAGAAAGGATGCTTAAACATGGCTCAAACTTAAGAAATTTTTCCGGAAACAATGTGTAGTATTGTATTAGATAATTTTCATTTGGATATAAAGTTTGAATGAGGTTTATAAAACTTTTAAGATCCATGTCTTTTATCCATGTTAAGTAACTGATCCATTCATTATAAATAGACGTAATATGTGTTTCTTGTATAGTTGTGAATGGAATCTTATGAGCTGTAAGAATTTGGGTTAGAACACTTTCATCACTCGCGTTATTTAGGGCAATGAAAATATCATCTGCCAAATAATCATTTTCGATAATTAGATGGGCAAGGACTTCCATTTGTTTACGCGTATTCGCAACACTATAATAATGAGTTTGACACAATTGGTTTTCACCTAGCCATTTTGCCCCATGATCAAGCAACATTTGAATCCAGTAATTGTCTAATTGAGAATATTCTTTTTTTAGAATATAGATATTTTCTAAATCAGGTAAACTTGAAAGAACATCTTTAGTTTGGTCTTCTTTAAGTTGAATGGGATATAGAAGATTTAAAATTTCATTTAAATCTTTTTCTTTTTGAGTTGAAGAAGGAAAATCTTGGATTTGATAAGTTTTAGCCATTTTAATAAAGTCTAGGCAGGCATTTAAAAAATCATAGTCTTCTTTACTGGAATAGAAGGCGTTTTGAACAGACACTTTTTGTAAGGCTTCTTTATATAAATATAGAATTTCAATGTCGGATTTTGTTTGTCCATGATAAAAAGAAGATAGCCAGCTAGACAAGGTTAAAACTTGTATGCCAAGGCAATCTCTTTTTTGTTTTAAAATTTCTTTGTATAAAGATAAATGTAGGGTAGCCGGAGCTAATATTGTACTGTTGTCTGGAATTTGTATCATAAATTATCACCTAGATTATTATACCATGTTGCGTATATTTTCATTCAATGATGTTATTAACTCGGTAGTTAATAACTGTGGAGTTAATAAAAAAAGTGGATCATTTGATCCACTTTGTGTCTTATTATAGATTTTCTGTAATGTGTCTTGCGACATATACACCTGATGCACTGGCATGACTTAATGAGTGTGTTACACCTGAACAGTCTCCGATAACGAATAGTCCTTTGTGTTTTGTTTCTAAGTTCTTGTCTACTTTGACTTGCATATTGTAGAACTTAACTTCGACACCATATAGTAATGTATCATCACTAGCTGTTGATGGACATACTTTATCAAGGGCATAAATCATTTCTATAATGTCATCTAATTGACGTTTTGGAATAACTAGAGATAAGTCTCCTGGCGTAGCCTTCAATGTAGGAGTTACGAATCCTTGTGCAATACGGCTTGGAGTTGAGCGTTGTCCACGAATCAAATCACCAAAACGTTGAACGATAACGCCACCACCTAACATATTTGATAGACGGGCAATACTTTCACCATATTGGTTACTTTGTGAGAATGGCTCTGTGAAATGATTTGATACTAATAGGGCAAAGTTTGTGTTGCTTGTGAAACGAGCAGGATCTTCATAACTGTGACCATTTACAGTTATGATTCCGTTTGTGTTTTCGTTTACGACAACACCTCTAGGATTCATACAGAATGTACGAACGCGATCTTGGTATTTCTTTGAACGATATACAATTTTAGATTCATATAATGAGTCTGTTAATTCTGAGAATGTATCGGCATTTAATTCAACACGAACACCAATGTCTACACGATCACTTTTTGTTTCAATACCTAGATTTGAACATACAGATTCCATCCATTTACTTCCTGAACGACCTGTAGAGATGATACATTGTGCAGATGTATATGTTTCATCACCACAAACTACTTCATATCCATCTTCAATTTTATTTACCATATCGATGTGTTTAAAGAAATGGAATTCGGCTTTGTCTTTTAAATCATTGTATAGATTTTCAAGTACAACATAGTTAATATCTGTTCCTAAGTGACGTACTTTTGCCTTCAATAAGTGAAGATCATTTTGAAGACATTTTTTAGCGATAGCTGCATCTGAATTTGCGTATAAACGCGTTTTTGCTCCACCCATCTTGCAGTTGATTTCATCAACATACTCCATTAAATCGATAGCTTCTTGTTCACCTACATATTCATATAGGTTTCCACCAAATTCATTTGTGATATTATATTTTCCATCACTGAATGCTCCGGCTCCACCAAAACCATTCATGATAGCACATGATTTACAGTGGATACATGATTTGATTTTCTTTCCATCGATTGGACATTTTCTTTTTTCTAATGGAGCACCCGCTTCAAATACACCAATTTTTAATTCAGGTTTGTTTTTAAGTAATTCGTAGGCAGAGAAGATTCCTCCAGGCCCAGCACCAATAATAATGATATCGTATTGCATTTTATTTTCCTCCTGTTTGAAGGCTATAGTCTACTGTTTTCGGTAGTAGGTATGAACGTTCAACCATATCATGAACTTATATAACCCGGACTATTATACGGATAAAGTTTCTTTTATGCAAGCAATATTTTTAAAAACGAAATAAGAAAAAAATGCTATAATCATGTAGGCTAGAAGAGGTATACATATGAGTAAGAATAAAATACATGACTTTATAATGATTATACTTGGAAACTTTGTAGTTGCATGTTCGGTTTCCTTTTTTATACTTCCTAATAATATATTAACGGGTGGTGTTGCTGGTGTGGCTGTCGCATTACATCCAATCCTTCCAGTTGATACCGTCTTAATGATTGATGCTTTGACAATTGGATTATTTATATTGGGTGCACTTTTATTAGGAAAACAATTTGCGATGAAATCCGTAATTTCTACAATTGTATATCCAATCTTTGTGACAAGTTTATCCCAGGTTGCTGCGATGTTTCCTAAAGATACATTTGTGATGCCTCCTTATGTGGCTACAATCTATGCCGGTGTCATTGTAGGTATTGGTTTAGGATTGGTATTTAGAGTGAATTCAAGTACGGGTGGTATGGACATTTTAGCTTTGGTCTTACATAAGTATTTGAAAATTCCTGAAGGAACAAGTGTAATGATCGTGGATGGCTTAACGGTTTTATTAGGTGTTGTAACACACGGTTTAACTCCAGCTTTGATTGGTATTATGTCTGTATTTGTTTGTGGTGTGGCTATTGATAAAACGGTAATGCTTGGTATGCAGTCCGCAAAAAATGTTATGATTATATCAACGGAATGGAAACAAATTCGTCGTATTTTATTAGAGACAGTGGATCGTGGTGTAACGATTCTAGATGGAAGTGGAGGATATACACAAGCACCTAAACCTGTGTTGATGTGTGTTATTAAGCAGAAACAATATCCATTATTAGAATCAAGTGTCTTAGAGATTGATCCAAAAGCTTTTATTATAGTGAATGATGTGCATCAGGTACATGGAGCTGGTTTTACAACGAAACATGTGGTGGAGACAAATGAAACAACATATTAAGGAAATTATTGTCGTTGAAGGAAAAAATGACACAAATACGTTGCAGTCTTTTTTTGATTGTGACACGATAGAGACAGGTGGAGATCAGGTCAATGAAAAAACGATTGAGCGTGTAAGACAAGCTCAAAAGACTAGAGGTGTCATTATCTTTACGGATCCAGACACACCAGGAGAACATATTCGTAGACTAATTAGTGGTAGTGTTAGTGGATGTAAACATGCGTTTATTAATAAGGAAAAGGCAAAGACACCAAAAAAAGTAGGTGTAGAGCATGCAAGTAAAGAAGATTTGTGGGATGCTTTATGTAATTATGTAACGTTTGAGAATAAAGAAGAAGTATTGAGCTGGCAAGATTTTATTGACTTAGGTTTAGTAGGAAATAAAGATTTGCGTTTTAAAGTATGTGAGGATTTCCATGTAGGGCCTTGTAACGCGAAAACGTGTTTTAAGCGTTTAAATCAGATGAATGTGAAAAAAGAAGAGATAATTGAGAGGAGTCTTTCATGAAACAGGCAATCGCAACAGTAAAGAAAACAAAAGAGATTCAAGAAAAGTATAATGTTTTCACAAAGAAAAGCTTTGGACAAAATTTTATTATTGAACCTGGGGTTGTCGAAAAAATTGCGAATGCTGCTATTCAATCCAGGGACGAATTGGTTTTTGAGATTGGTCCAGGAATTGGAGCTTTAACGCAGTTTTTATGTGAAAAAAGTGATCAGGTTGTAGCTTTTGAAATTGATGAAAGATTACCAGTTGTATTAGAGAATGAAATTGGTTTTGATCATCTTCAGATTGTATTGGAAGACATTTTAAAGGTGGATATTGATGAAAAGATTCGTGAATTCAGAAAACCTGGGCAAAAGGTTGTGTTCGCCTCAAATCTTCCTTACTACATCACAACGCCAATTTTATTTAAGTTGTTTGAGGCAAATGAAGAGATTGAAAGAATTACAGTTATGATGCAAAAAGAAGTGGGTGAACGTTTCTTGGCACATGAAAATGATAAAGAATATAATGCGCTGAGTGTGATTACACAATATCGTTGTGATGTAAAAAAAGTAATGGATGTATCACGTAGAGTGTTCTGGCCAAGTCCGAATGTAGATTCTATGGTTATTCAGTTTTCTTTTCATCATAAATATCATTTAGAAGATGAGAATTATTTCTTTGATTTAGTGAAAGCTTGTTTTACGCAAAGAAGAAAGACAATATATAATAATTTTCAAAATTTTGTGAGTGATAAAGCTCTCGCAAAAGAGTTGTTAGAACAAGTAAATATAGAGCCAAGTACACGTGCACAACAGTGTACACTAGAAGATTTTATTCGATTATATGAGGTGACTTATGCAAGTAGAGGCAAGGGCAAAAATTAATTTAGCATTGGATGTCGTAGAAAGAATGGATAATGGATATCATTCTTTAGATATGATTATGGCACCTATTTCAATTTCTGATGAAATTGATGTTGAAAAAAATGAAGTTGATGAAGTTATCTGTGAAGGTATGAAATTACCGGAGAATAATACAGTTTCTAAAATGATTCAGGTTTTAAAAGATACATATCATTTGAATTCTTGTTTTAAAGTATCTATAAAAAAACATATTCCTGCGCAGGCTGGACTTGGTGGTGGAAGTGCTGATGCAGCAGCAGTATGTAAAGCTATTTTAAAAATGGAAGGTATTGAAGAGACAGAAGAAAATTTATATGAAATCACAAAACAAGTGGGGGCAGACGTTCCTTTTTGTATTCATGATAAATGGGCTAGAGTAAAAGGAATTGGTGAGAAAATTATGCCAATTGATAGTGATTGGAAATTTGATGTTGTGGTTGTAAAGCCAGAGTTTGGAATTTCTACGGCCAATGCTTTTTCAAAGTGGAAAGAATCTCGTCCGTTTCATCCGGATGTGGATTTAGTAGAATCAAGTATTCGTGAAAAAAATATGGATCTTTTATATCAAACTATGGCTAATGCATTAGAACCTATCGCATTTGAGATTGAACCGGAATTAAATCAAGTGAAAATGGATATGGAAGATGCAGGTTTAGTGCGAATTTTGATGTCGGGTTCTGGTTCTAGTATGTTAGGGTTCAGTGTAGATGAAGATGTGATTTCAAGTGCATATGAGCAGCTAAAAGAAAAGTACGATTTTGTAGAAATTGTACATGTAGGAGGCTAGTATGGCAGCTTCTGTAATTTCTTATTTAGTTTTCTTTGCATGTTTTGGTTTAAGTTTTTATGCGATTTCAAGTATTCAGTTTGAAAAGATTTGTAGTGTAAAAAATCCTAAGAAAGTGCAGATTTTAATGTTTCTTTTATCGCTTTGTCTTGCGTATGTATCAAGTCAGGCGATTCTACAATTAACAATCTATAATGGCTTTGCTTGATAAATGGATTGCCCTTGATATTGGGGCGTATTCAGCACGATTTTATGATTTTTCTACACAGAAACAAGTTGTTTTGAAGACAATAATCGCAGAAAAAGGATCTGAAGTTTTAGGAGTATCAAATCAAGCACTTGCTTATTTATACAAGGATTTAGATACAGTTCAAATTCAGTATCCAATATCACATGGTCGGATTTTTCATTCGATTGAACCTTTGATTCATGAGGGATTGGACCAGCTTCATGCTTATGATAGTTTACTAAGACCTAGCGTACTGGTCATTATACCAAGTGAAACGACACAAAGGCAGCGTGAACAATGGCAGCAGACGTGTTTAAATTGTGGAGTACGTAAGGTTGAACTTATTTCGAATTTAGAGGTTTTGCAAGAAGAAAATCCTTGTTTTTTAGTGCATAGTGGACATTCTTATACGGAAATTCATATATGTACATATGATAAAACTATCGTATCTAAAACAATTTTTTATGCCGGAATTCAAATAGATGAGCAGATTCAAAAGATAGTGTATATGGAAACGGGATGTTTTATTACTAAAATGGATGCGGCACATTTAAAGGAAATGGCAAGCCATGCTTTTAAATATAAAAAAAATAGTTTGTTGATGTGTTATGGTTTTGATGAAAGACAAAATCTACATCAAGTTCAAATTGAATCAAGTTTATTATGGCCTGCATTTGAAATGGTTTCATCGCAGATTTCTTTATGGGTAAAACATTGTTTTGATAGTCTTCCGGCTTCTTTACAAGAGTATTTTTTAGTGCATGGAATAGAAATGAGTGGAGGGTTAGCCGATTGTTACGGTACTTCACAATATATTGCTCAAAGTATTTCTTGTCCAGTTCTTTGTACAAAACGTGGACAATACGATATGATAGAAGCATTAAAGGGGGTAAAGTCAGCGTGATTGATTATAAAATGATTTTATTGCCATTTTTGATTTCATTGATTTTAACACCTATTGTGAAGCAATATTCGATATATTGTGGTGCCTATGCCAAAGAAAATAAGCGAACAATTCATCATGGAAAAATTTCACGTATTGGTGGTGTTGCTATTTATTTATCTTTTATTATCACAATGGCTATATTTGTGAAGGCAGATTTACAAATCAAGGGATTGGTAATTGGAAGCAGTATTATGTTTTTTACCGGATTGATCGATGATTTGATTGATATAAAACCATTGGTGAAATTGACTTTAGAAGTCATTGCAGCTTTAGTATTGATTTATTTTGGGATTTCCGTAGATATTATTCGTTTACCTTTAGGTATACAAATTGATACGGGTATTATTTCATTTGTTTTTACGATTATTTGGGTGGCTGGTATCACCAATGCGGTCAACTTGATTGATGGTTTGGATGGCTTGGCTGGTGGTATGAGTGTTATTGTTCTTGTGGTCATTGGTTCTATCGCAATCATTGAAAGACGTTTAGATTTATTAAGTATCGCATTTATTCTGGCTTCAGGAACATTTGGCTTTTTAGCCTATAATGCCCATCCTGCTAGTATTTTTATGGGAGATTGTGGATCTTTATTTTTGGGATTTATGATTTCAGCTATCTCGTTGCTGGGCTTTAAATCGAGTACGATTCTTACTTTGGCATTACCTATTTTATTGTTGATGCTACCTATTATTGATACACTTTCTGCAATTTTAAGACGTACCTTAAAAGGTATGAAATTTATGGAAGCTGATAAAAGTCATATTCATCATTTGTTGATGCGCCAATTTGGACATCGAAATACAGTTATTATAATGTGTGGTTTAACGGCGCTATTTGGTTTGAGTGCCTTTGCGTATATGATCAATCGAAACATCGGTTTCTTTGTTATGGTGGTTATTTTGTTGGCGGTGGAAATATTTATTGAAAAATCGGCTATGATCAGTGAAAAATTCCATCCTTTGATTGGGTTGTGGCATCGTATTCAAAGAAAATATAGAAAAATTTTTAAAAAAGTAGGCTGAAATGCCTACTTTTAATATTATTTTCACATTGGGTTGTTAGAATAGGGTCTATGGAACCGAATGAATGGCAAAAAAAGAAAAATAATAAAACAACAGAATATACACAAAAAATCACATCGCAGGCTAGAGTTGCTGAAGAAAAACTTTTATCAGGTTTAAATGAAAATGAAGTGTATGATTACATGCTTTCGAAATTAAACTTCTGTCAAAGAAAACAGATGTATTCAAGTTTAGAAGCCAAGGTATATATTAAGGTAGGTGACATATGCTTTACAGATTTTGGCTTAGCTTATTTAAGTGAGGTAGGTTATCAACATTTTGGTTTGGTTTTGGCGATGAAACATGGGAAAATTTTTGTGGTACCCATGAGTGGAAATAGTAGTGCGTACCATAAAGCATATGATCCTGTATCACATACAGGAAAACGTCATTTGATGCGTTTACCAGAGATTGAGGGGTTGAATAAATCGAGTGTATTATTCTTAAATGATGCAAAATGGATCAATTCAGCAAGAGTTATTGATGTAAAGGCTCATATTGCTCCGGATTCTTATTTGTTTGAGAAAATTAAGAAGTGTGTTTTACAAATGATGTTATAATAGTCGTATGTCAAAATGTGTAGTAGCCTGTTCAGGTGGACCTGACAGTATGGCTTTATTAGATCAATTGAATAAGCAAGGCAAAGACATTGTTGTTGCGCATGTAAATTATAAACATCGAGATACGGCTGACAGGGATGAAAATATCGTAAAAGAATATTGTAGAAAGTATGATATTCCTGTTCGGGTTTGTTATCCGGTACATGAGAAAGGAAATTTTCAGGCATGGGCAAGAGATGTTCGTTATGCTTTTTTTGAAAAAGTAGCAGATGAGTTCGATACAAAAATATTATATGTTGCTCATCAAATGGATGATGTGATTGAAACATATTTATTTCAGAAGAAAAGAAATATGGTTTGTGACTGGTACGGATTAAAAGAAGAAAGTATAAGACATGGATATCAAATCATTCGTCCTCTACTTAGTTTTACGAAGAATGAATTGCAACAGTATTGTAATGAGAATGGTGTGTCTTTTGGTATCGATGAATCTAATTTGACGAATCATTATACGCGTAATGTGATTCGCCATACACAAATCGAGAAGATGAGTCGCAAAGAAAAGGAAGCGTGGATCTTAAAGATTCAAAATGAGAATGAACTATGGCAAATCAAAAGAGAGGGTATAGAAGATTTTTATAAGAGTTGGAATAACGATGTAGATGCCTTACTAAATCAAAAAGATGCGTGGCTATATCTAGATACTTTTTTATTCCAAACGTTGCATCATCATTTCTCAAAAAAATATATGGAAGAATTATGTGTTCAATTAAGAAGAGATGTGTTAATTGAAATAGAGAACTGGTTATTGGAAAGACATGGGGGTAAGTTGTATTTTATGCCTAGTCCTAAAGATGTGTATTATAAATTGGATGAATTAGAAGTTAAAGATTATCCGGATTTTATAATTAAAAACGAGGGGAAAACAATTGAAATGTTTAGCGTAGATGCATCTGACTTTCCTTTAGTGATACGTCGTGTTAGAGTTAACGATACAATTCAAATGCGGTTTGGAAATAAGAATGTACATCGATTTTTTGTGGATCGAAAAATCAGTAAGATACATCGAAAATATTGGCTTGTAGTGGAAAATAAAGTGGGAAATGTAATTTTTGTGCCAGGACTTGGATGTGATGTAAAACATTATTCACAAAATCAACAGTTCTACTTTAAAATAAATGGTCTAGATTAAATGTTTATGTTACAATGTGTAAGTACTTTAAGGAGAAAACACCATATGATAGCTCAAGATATTGAAAAAGTTTTATTAAGTGAAGAAGAAATTGAAAATCGTTGTGTAGAACTAGCACATCAGATAGAAAAAGATTATAAAGAATCTGGAGAAACTCCAATTATAGTTGGATTATTAAAGGGAAGTGTTCCTTTTATGGCTGAATTGATCAAGCGTTTTGAATTTCCATGTGAAATTGATTTTATGTCAGTTAGTTCATACGATGGAACAGAATCTATTGGAGATGTTCGTATTTTAAAGGATATGGACTTATCTTGTAAAAACCGTTCTATTTTGGTTGTAGAAGATATTATTGATACAGGTAGAACTTTAGTTGAAGTTAAAAAGATGTTTAAAAATAAAGGTTGTCTAGATGTTCGTTGTGTAACATTATTAGATAAACCAAGCCGTCGTGTTTGTGAAATTGAAGCGGATTATGTTGGTTTTGAAGTGCCAAATGAATTTGTGGTTGGATACGGATTAGATTACAATCAAAAGTATCGTAACTTACCATTTATCGGTGTTTTAAAGCCGGAAATTTATCAGTAGGAGGAAGATTATGAAGAAGTGGTTAAATTATTTACCAACCATCTTCATTTTATCAATTGTATTATCATTAGTTTTTTATAGTTCACAGGGCAGTACTGTACAAATGAATTATACACAATTTGAGAAAATTGTAGATGAAGTTGATTTTAAAAAGAGTTCCATGACAATTAGTTCCACTGTAATCCATTTGGAAGGAACTTATGAGCAGAATTCAAAGACAGTTGGATACAAGGTTATTGTTCCAAGAACAGAAAAGAATATTGAAAAATTAGAAAAGTCTTTGCAGAGAAATGGTGGAAAATTAACTGTAGAAGATCCTAATCAAGGCAGTGTATGGATTTCGATTCTATCTCAAATTATTCCATTCTTAATTATTGCGGTATTCTTCTATTTCATGTTCGCAAAAATGGGTGGTGGAGGCAACAATAAAGCCTTCGAATTTGCGAAATCAAAAGCTCGTGTTGAATCAAATGTAAAAGTTCGTTTTAAAGATGTTGCAGGTTGTGAAGAAGAAAAAGAAGAAGTAAAAGAAATTATTGATTATTTGCGTTCACCAAAGAAATTTACGGATATGGGAGCACATATTCCTAAGGGAATTTTAATGGTAGGTCCTCCTGGAACTGGTAAAACTTTACTTGCCAAAGCCGTAGCTGGAGAAGCCAATGTTCCTTTCTTCTCAATTTCTGGTTCTGACTTTGTTGAAATGTTTGTCGGAACAGGTGCAAGTCGTGTACGTGATATGTTTAAAACCGCACAAAAGAGTGCACCATGTATTATTTTTATTGATGAAATTGATGCCGTAGGACGTCAGCGTGGAGCTGGTATGGGCGGTGGAAACGATGAGCGTGAACAGACATTGAATCAATTGTTGGTTGAAATGGATGGTATGACAGACAATGCTGGAATTGTAGTGGTTGCAGCTACAAACCGTCCAGACGTTTTAGACCCTGCATTACTTCGTAGTGGTCGTTTCGATCGTCGTGTTACTGTTAGTTTACCGGATATTAAGGGTCGTGAAGCTATTTTACATGTACATGCTCGTAATAAAAAATTGGCGAGTGATGTTTCACTAGCAAATTTGGCAAAACGTACCCCTGGATTCTCTGGAGCTGATTTGGCAAATGTATTGAATGAAGGTGCTATTTTAGCGGTTCGTAAAAATGAAGCTAAGGTCACTATGACTGATTTAGATGAAGCCATTGACCGTGTTATGATGGGACCTGCGAAAAAAAGTAAGAAATATACAGAAAAGGATAAAATCCTTGTGGCTTATCATGAGGCAGGACATGCCGTTATTGGTTTGAAGCTTGAAGATGCTGATATGGTTCAGAAAGTTACTATTATTCCTCGTGGAGATGCAGGTGGATATAACTTGATGACACCTCGTGAAGAGAAGTATTTCCATAGAAAATCTGAATTTATTGCGCAGATCACAGGTTTACTTGGTGGTCGTACAGCTGAAGAAATCCAATTTGGAGAAATCAGTGCAGGTGCTGTAAATGATATTGAAAAATTGACTGAAATTGCCAAGAATATGGTTCGTGTATATGGTATGTCTAGTTTAGGGCCTATCCAATATGCAGATCCTCAAGGAAATGTCTTCTTAGGAAGAGATTATACAAAGGGTAGTGATTATTCTGCAGGTGTAGCGGCTGAAATTGATAAAGAAGTTCGTGCGATTGTAGATGAGTGCCATGAAAATTGTCGTAAAATCTTAACTGAAAACAAAGATTTGTTGGATTTGATTGCGAATAATTTGTATGAACATGAAACATTAACAAATGAAGAAATCACGAACTTAATGAATTATGGACAGTTAACAGATCCTAATGTTGAAACAAGTGAAGAAGAGGAAAAACCAGAACAAGAAGAAGTTCAAGTTCCAGAGATTCCAGAAACTCCAACTGGCGTTGATCAAAAGGATTTGGATGATGCGTTCAATGAATTAACTAAGAAAAAAGATTAATTACATACTTAAGCCATCGATTGATGGCTTTTAGTTTGGCTTGAAATGGATACAAGAATTCAGTAGAATGGTGCTAGTGAATTTTATATGCGGAGGATATTATGAAAGATCAACTATTAAAAGCTCTTGTTTTAAATGAGCATGTTCGTTTATATATTGTGCGCACAACTGATTTAGTACAGGAAGCGCAAGATCGTTTTGATTTACATCCATGTGCTTGCGCAGCTTTAGGAAGAACATTGTCTGTAGCGAGTATGATGGGAGCTATGTTGAAATCTGAAGAGGAAATGTTATCAATCACAATTAATGGGCATGGTCCAATTGGTTCAATTGTTGTCGATGCGTATGCGAATGGAAATGTTCGTGGTTTTGTTTCAAATCCACATGTAGAGGATGTTTTGATTCGTCCGGGTAAACTAAATGTTGGGGCCGTCGTAGGTACAGATGGAACTTTAACTGTTACAAAAGATTTGAGCATGGAAGAAAACTTTTCTGGTTCTGTAGAACTTCAAAGTGGTGAAATTGGTGATGATTTTGCCTACTACTTTACTTTGTCTGAACAAACACCAACAGCGGTATCTTGTGGAGTTTTAATTGGAACAGATGGTCGTGTTGCCAGTGCAGGAGCTATGATTCTACAAATGCTTCCGGATGCGACTGAAACTGATATTTCGATTTGCGAGCATGTACTTGAAGGATTAAAACCAATGAGTACTTTAATTCAGGAATATGACGATTCAAGTTTAGAAGATTTGGCAAATGACATGTTTGAAGATGCCAAGATTTTAACGACACAACCAGTGGCTTATGATTGTCCTTGTTCAAAAGTACGTATGGCTAGAGCTTTGGGAACAATAAAAAAATCAGATGTGTTAGATATGGCGGATAAAGAACATGGTTGTGATATCACATGTAACTTTTGTAATGAAACATATCATTTTACAGAAGAAGAATTAAGAGCGATTGCGAGTAAGATGCATGATTAAGATTGGAAATGTAGAAATCGATAATCCTGTAGTCATTGCGCCAATGGCAGGTATTAGTAATATCGCATTTCGTAGAATTGCGAAACGTTTTGGTGCTGGTTTAGTTTGTAACGAAATGGTAAGCGACAAAGCTTTGTACTATGATTCTTTAAAGACAAAACAGATGTGTGTGATCGATGAAAATGAGCATCCAGTATCTTTTCAGTTGTTTGGACATGATATTGATACAGTTGTATATGCCGCTAAATATTTAGATACACAAACAAATTGTGATATTATTGACTTTAATATGGGGTGTCCTGTAAATAAGGTGATTAAAGCACAGGCTGGAAGTTTTTTGATGAAGGATATTGACTATGCCAAAGAACTTGTATCCAATATTGTTCAAAATGTAAATAAGCCAGTAACTGTAAAGATGCGTTTAGGTTTTGATACATATCATATCAATTGTGTTGAAATGGCAAAGGCTATGGAGAGTGTAGGCGTTAGTGCTGTAGCTGTACATGGACGTACACGTAATCAGATGTATGAAGGAAAAGCAGACTGGTCTTATATTAAACAAGTGAAGGACGCTGTGTCGATTCCTGTTATCGGAAATGGGGATGTTCGTAGTGTAGAAGATTTTCATCGTATGATGAATGAAACAGGGTGTGATGCCGTTATGCTAGGTCGTGGGATTGTTGGAAATCCATTTTTGATTCAAGAATGCGTGGATTCGATTACAGGTCAGAAACATGAATTTTCAATGGAAGATCGCATTGAGATTTGTATGGATCATGCCAGAGGCTTAGCGGATACAAAAGGTGAAAAGGTAGCTATTCGTGAAATGCGAGGTTTGGCTAGCTGGTATTTAAAGGGGCTTCCAAGTTCAAGAATCTTTAAGAATGAGATGTCACAAATGAATACATTGGAAGATTTAGAGAAGATATTACATCAATTCATGGAGGTGCAACGATAGTTGCATCTTTTTTGTGCATTGGTAAGCGTTTTCAAAATCTAAAAAATCTGCTTTAAGTTTCTTCCGTTCCGGTATAAAATATATGTACGGAGGTTATATCATTATGGATCAAAGAAAGACAAAAGCCTTTTTTGAAGGGCGTGATATACATGCATATAATATTTTTGGCGCACATTTAGAAGGGGATGGCGTTCGCTTTCGAGTATATGCTCCAAACGCAAAAAATATATCAGTAATTGGGACGTTCAATAATTGGGACGACCAAGCTAGTAAAATGAAAAAAGATAAACGTGGTATTTGGGAATGCTTTGTGGAAGGTGCAACGAATCAAGATTCTTATAAATATCGTGTATGGCAGGCAAATGGTGAATTGGTAGATAAAATGGATCCATATGCTTTTTATAGTGAATTAAGACCGAATACGGCAAGTATTATATCGGATTTAAGTTATGATGGATGGACCGACAAAGAATGGTTAAATCAAAGAAATAAGGGTTTTGATTCACCTGTGAATATTTATGAAATGCATGTTGGTTCATGGAAAAAAGAGGATGAGAATGAAGAATTTGTACAATATTATGAAATTGAAAAAGATTTGATTGAACATTGTAAGAAACATCACTTTACACATGTAGAAGTTATGCCATTATGTGAATATCCATTTGATGGTTCTTGGGGATATCAATGTACGGGTTATTTTTCAAGTACATCTCGTTATGGAACAAATCATGAATTGATGCACTTTGTGAATGCTCTTCATGAAGCTGGAATCGGTGTGATCATGGATTTTGTGCCAGTGCACTTTGTGAAGGATAATTATGCGTTAGGAATGTTTGATGGCACTCCTTTATATGAATATTCAAAACCAGAAGATGCCAACAGTGAATGGGGAACAGCTAACTTTGACTTATGGAAAGAAGAAGTTCGTTCATTCTTAATGTCTGCAGCTAATTTCTGGATAGACGTTTATCATGTGGATGGATTGAGAATGGATGCGATCAGTAATGCGATTTTTTGGCACGGAAATAAAAATAACGGAGTAAATGAAGGTGCATGTGATTTCATGAAGCGTATGAATTACTTGTTGAATGAAGAATATCAAGGAAAAATCATGTTGATTGCAGAAGACTCTAGTGATTTCCCTAATGTGACGAAACCTAGTTATGCAGGTGGCTTAGGATTTGACTATAAGTGGGATCTTGGTTGGATGAACGATACATTGTCCTATCTAAAAAGAGATCCGATTTATCGCAAGTGGCATCACCACGATATTACATTCTCAATGGCTTATTTCTATTCTGAAAGATTCATCTTGCCATTTAGTCATGATGAAGTTGTACATGGTAAGGCAACAATTGTAGATAAGATGTGGGGAAGTTATGAAGATAAGTTTGCCCAAGCAAGAGCTTTATATGTATATATGTTTGCGCACCCTGGTAAAAAATTGAATTTCATGGGGAATGAAATTGGACAATTGCGTGAATGGGATGAACAAAAAAGTTGCGACTGGTTCTTGTTGGATTATCCAATGCATGATGCGTTTAAACATCTATGTGAAGATTTAGGTAAGATCTACACAGAAAATGATGCATTCTTTGATCAGGATTATGATCCGAGTCGTTTCTGTTGGATTGATGCAGATAATGTTGGACAAAATACGTTCTCATTTATTCGTAGAGGGTCAAAGAAAGACTTTGTCATTATTATGAATTTCTCTACAAATCCATATGATCACCAACAATTTGGTGTTCCTTGTAAAGGTAAATATAAGGAAATCTTAAATACAGAGTGGGATAAATATAATGGAAATTTAAAAGACCATACGCCTCAAGAAGTACAAGCTATGCGTCTTGCAAGACACAATCAACCATATATGATTGAAGTCAACGTACCTAGTTTTGGTGCTATGATTTATGAAGTTGAAAAGTGAGATTAATTTCTCACTTTTTTTGTGAATTTTTCCTTTTTTTACGTATAAGAGAGTGTAGAAAAAAGGAGATTATAAAATGGAAGAATTAGATGTAGAATTTGAATTGTTTCGTAAACGAGTGTATAACTTGGAAATTCGCAGTTTTTATTTACTTTTGATGAATCGAGGATGTGATATTGATACACTAAGGAAATTATTTTTGGATGTAGATGAAAAACTTTCCTTAAAATTGGATGGGATGTTTTATCATGCGCATTCAGATGTGATTCAAGAAGTGTTAGAAAGAGTAATCAAACAAGAGAAGGCAAATGCGAGAAGGGATTGTTTTAAAAAGCTATTTGGTAAGGGGTTGGACATTTTTGAAGTATTAGAATTGATTGGAATTTCTCAAAAAGACGTGGAATTGATCAATGATGCTGCTTATGTTTGGCAAGATATGCATTTGTGAAATAATTGACTTTTTGTAGGGGGTGTATTGTGGCAAAAAGTTTGTTATAATGTATGCGCAAAAAGGAGATAGCGTAAATATTATGGAAAACAAGGAACTTGCATTGCACGCAAAAAATATTCGTAGAAATATTGTGAAAGAAGTGTATAGTGCCCAAAGTGGACACCCGGGTGGAAGTTTAGGTGCAACTGACATTTTGACAGAGTTATACTTTGAAGAAATGGATATTAATGAGGAAAACTTAAATACATTAAATCGTGATCGTTTTGTGTTGAGTAAGGGACATGCAAGTCCAGCTTTATATGCAGTACTTGCTGAAAAAGGATTCCTTCCAGAAGAAGAATTGACAACTTTTAGAGCTATCAATTCACGTTTACAAGGACATCCTAATATGAATTATGTAGAAGGCGTAGATATGTCTACAGGTTCTTTAGGACAAGGTATTTCTTGTGCTGTAGGTATGGCGTTGGCAAATAAATTGGATAAAAATAATCACCGTATTTATACTGTACTTGGAGATGGTGAATGCCAAGAAGGACAAGTATGGGAAGCTACAATGTCAGCAGCTCACTATAAGTTAGATAATTTATGTATTATTGTTGACAACAACAACCTTCAAATTGATGGTCATGTAGATGAAGTTATGAGTGTTTATCCTTTGGATAAAAAATTCGAAGCTTTCAACTGTCACGTAATCAATGTAGATGGTCATGATTTTGATCAATTGCGTGCCGCATTAAAAGAAGCTCGTGAAACAAAAGAAATGCCAACTGTAATTGTTGCCAAAACAATTAAGGGTAAAGGTGTTTCATTTATGGAAGATCAACAAGGATGGCATGGAGTAGCACCAAATGAAGAACAATACCATGCTGCAATGAAAGAATTGGAGGCAGAATAATGGCAAAAGTAGCTACACGTGTCGCTTATGGTGATGCTTTAAAAGAATTAATGGTTGAAAACGAAAATGTCGTTGTATTAGATGCTGACTTAGCTGGTAGTACAAAGAGTGGAGAAGCTAAAAAAGTAGATCCTTCTCGTCACTTTGACATGGGAATTGCTGAAGGAAATATGATGAGTGTTGCGGCAGGTCTTGCAGCTAGTGGAAAAATTGCATATGCATCAACTTTTGCAATGTTTGCGACTGGACGTGGATTTGAACAAATCCGTAACAGTATTGGCTATCCACACTTAAATGTAAAAGTATGTGCTTCTCACGCTGGTATTAGTGTTGGAGAAGATGGTGCAAGTCACCAATGTATTGAAGATATTAGCTTGATGCGTGGTATTCCAGGTATGAAAGTTATCGTTCCATGTGACTACAATGAAGCTAAACAAGCATGCAAGGCTGTAGCTGAAATTGATGGTCCTTGCTACGTTCGTTTAGGTCGTAGTGGCGTTGAAAGCGTAAATGGAGACGACTATAAATTTGAACTAGGAAAAGGTGTTGTCCTTCAAAAAGGTGAAAAAGTTGCTTTAGTAGCGACTGGATTAATGGTTCAAGAAGCATTAGAGGCTGCTAAGACAATGGAAACAGCTCCAACTGTAGTAAATATTCATACAATTAAACCAATCGATAAAGAATTGATTGTTGAACTTGCAAAAACTCACGATAAAATTGTAACTTGCGAAGAACACTCAATTATCGGTGGCTTAGGAAGTGCTGTTGCAGAAGTATTGGCTGAAGCTGGAACAGCATGCAAGCTTGTTCGTGTCGGTGTTCAAGACGTATTTGGTGAAAGTGGAAAACCAGCTGCTTTATTCGCAAAATACAAGATTGATGCGGATGCAATTGTAGAAGCTGCTACAAAGTAGTATGGCACACTATTTCACAAATGATGTTGTAAAAGATGCACCAGAAGAAATAACGATACATTTTCGTGATTTCACATATAAGTTAAATTCCAATGCGGGAGTTTTCAGTAAAGATAAATTGGATGAAGGTACGCGTATTCTTTTAGAAACAGTACTCGACAACGAATCTGAACCGGAAAGCACATTAGATCTAGGTTGTGGAATTGGCCCAATCGCATTGATTTTAATGGAATATTGGAAGCATACCGAAATGACAATGATTGATGTGAATCAAAGAGCTTGCCAACTTGCTGATTCAAACATGAAAAAATATCGTCGTAAGGCAAAGATAGTATGTCAATCGGGTGTAAATGAAGGTCAATATGCCTGTATTCTTTTAAATCCACCGATTCGTACGGGAAAGGCAATGATTTATTCATTGTTTGATCAATGCTTAGAACATTTAAAGGAAGATGGTCATTTCTGGATCGTAATGCGCAAGCAACATGGTGCACAAAGTGCAATCAATTATTTACAAGAAAAAGGCTATGAAGTAGAGAAAGTAGCTCGTGATAAGGGTTATTGGGTAATGAAGATTTCAAGATAATGATTCTGCATTACCTTTTTTTATATATTAAGAAATTGGTTTCGGAGAAGATGAATTTGAAAATTTAAAAATGACCGAATTATCTGGGTTTAGAACTTTATTGGCATGACAAAACAGACTATTGGTAATAGCCTTGTTTAGCATGGAGTTCTTATTGGTTATATCCTTCTTTTATACATTCGCATCATTTCATCAAT
>ERZ773227.120-NODE-120-length-79850-cov-8.665706_pt1 | contig 79850 bp, 68 predicted proteins | sample MGYA00580525_ERZ773227 | MGnify/ENA primary metagenome ERZ773227 (study PRJEB29015, sample SAMEA2737782) | human gut metagenome | biome: human gut; feature: human-associated habitat; material: faeces | place: China | collected 2012 ... | reverse complement strand
CCTGACTGCTGCATTCAAATGGATGCAGTAAAAGAGGTGGATTACCTATCGCTATAACCAGTACGGCGTCCCCCAGACCGTAGGCCCCGGAGAGAGCATCAAATACCTAGCCAACGAAAAGGCCAGCGACCCCAAGGTGGTGGGCATCATCTCCAACGGCTATCCCCACCGCAGCCTGGGAGAGCTTGGTCTGGAGAACAAATATCAGGCGTTCTACGCCACCAAAATGGCGCTCTGGTGCTACCTGATCCCCAGCTGGGACATTTCCAACCTGAAGGTGGCCCCCGGCCTGAGCGGCGATGAACTGGACAGAGGCAACCGTATCCTGGCCGCCGCCAAGGACATCTACAAGCGCGGCACCACCTACAACTATATGCTCACTCCCCGGATGACCGTCACGGCAGACAAGTCCACGGCCTACCCCGTGACCATCGGCGGCCAGGCATACTTGCAGCAGGTGTTCACCATCTGGAGCGAGACTTGGGTGTATGACTACGATGTGTCTGTGGCCTTCTCCGACCCGGACAGTGTGCCGGAGGGCACGAAGATCGTGGACGCCAACAACAAGGAGATCACCGCCGTCACCACAAAGTACACCTCAGACGGCTATGCCGGGACGTTCAAGGTCCTCTATCCCGCAGGCAGCGTGGAGGGCCAGTCCGGCAATGTCCAGTTCTCCCTCTCCGCCCCGGTGGCCCAGTATGCCGCTATGTACGCCGTGTGCCAGGAAAAGGACCAATACGGCGATTTACAGAATTACATCTGTGACTTGGACAACAAGGTACAGCTGGATGTGGCCGCCGTCAGCAGCTATGCAGACAGTGGGGAACCTGATCCTGACGAGACGGCCCTGAAGATCGTGAAGCTGGAGGAAGGGACCGAGATCCCCCTGGAAGGGGCCGTGTTCTCTGTCTATGACCCGGAGGGAAAGAAAGTCGGTTCCTTCTCCACCGGCCCGGACGGGACCGTGACCATCCCCCTGACCCTGGAGGGCCACTATACCATAACCGAGGAGATCCCGCCCCGGTATCACCTGCTGCCGGAGGAGACCACCCAGCACGCCGATGTGGAGTATAACAAGACCGCCACCCTGACCTTCTGGAACGCCCCCTACGGCTCCCTGCGGGTGGAGAAGCGGAGCGACACCGGCGACGCCCTCTCCGGCGTCACCATCCAGATCAAGCACATCGAGACTGGCGAGACCCGCACCGGCCAGACCCGCAATGGCGTCATCGTCTTTGACGAGCTGGCCCCCGGCGGCTGGGAGGTCCGGGAGCTGGCGGGCATTGACGGCTGGGTGGCGGATACGGACACGGTGCAGACCGTAGCAGTCGTGACTGGGCAGGAATCCACCGCCACCATCATCAACAAGGAACTACCCGGCCTGCGAATCACCAAGTATGAGCGTGGGACCATGACCCTTATGCCCAATGTGTCCTTTGAGATCTTCCGGGACGCGGAAAGTTTGGGTATCTTCACCACGGATGAGTTCGGCCAGATTTTGCTTACCAACTGTGAGCCAGGCACCTACCGGGCCGAGGAACGGGACACTGGCGGGGACGGCCATGTGCTGGATACCACGCCCCAGGAGGTGGAGTTAAAAGCTGGGGACGGCATCAAGGAGCTGGTTTTCTTCAATGACCGCCTGCCCGGCATCCATCTCATCAAGGTGGACAGCGCCGACCTGTCCCAGCCCATCGCCAACGCCCGCTTCCGAATTGAGGCGGTGGATGGTTCCTGGGGACCGGAGGAGTACACCACCTCGGAGGACGGGACCATCGACCTCTCCAAACTCCCCGTGGGCGCTTATGTCGTAACCGAACTGGAGTGTCCGGGATATGTGATTGACGAAGCACAGCGCATCATACATCTGGATGGGAATGAAACGGCCCAATTCGTATTTACCAATTCCAAGCTGCCTTCCCTCCATCTCACCAAGATCAGTGCGGATGGGTCTCCGCTGGCTGGGGTGACCTACAGCCTGACCCGCATTGAGGACGGCAGCCGCTATATGGATCAGACCACATCTTCTACGGGGACCATCGTTTGGGACGGCTTACAGCCTGGGGTCTATTCCCTGCGGGAAACAGATACGTTGTCCGACCACATCCTGGACCCCAAGGAATACCATGTGGAACTGTTTCCCGGCAAAGACGGCACCATCGTGCTGGAAAACGATAAGCGACCCAATCTGACCATCTGGAAACGGGACGCAGATAGTGGCGCGCCCATTGAGGGGACGGTATTCCTGGTGAAAGGTGCGGACGGGCATTCTGTGGCCGAAGTGACCACCGGGCCGGACGGCTCCGCCACGGTTCCCAACCTCCTGCCCGCGGTGTATGAGGTATCCGAAAAATCGGTGCCGTCTCCCTATCTGCTGGATGCGGAGCCCCAGCTCATGACCCTCTATCCCAACCGGGACCGGGATGTGTATTTTGAAAACCACAAGGCCCCGTCCATCGAAATCATCAAGGAAAATTCCATTACCCATGAGCCGCTGGCCAACGTGCGCTTCCAGGTGTGGTATGCCAGCAACGATACGGAGACCGGCGAATACAACGACCTGGGCATCTTCACGACGGACGAGAACGGCCGCATCGAACTGACCGGCCCGGCCAACGGCCTGCGGGACGGCTGGTTCCGGGTAAAGGAGCTGGAGCCGCCCGCCGGATTCTCCATCAAGGACAGCGACACCCAGGAGGCGTTCGTCCCTGCGGGAAAGGGGCACACCTTCCGCTTTGAGAACACCCCGCTGTCCGCCTTGGTGGTCTACAAGCGGGACAGTGTGACCGGCGATGCGATTCCCGGCTGCCTGTTCCAACTGCGTTATCTGGGCGGCGAGACCAGCGGCTCCGGCGGCACGGTCATTGGGACCTATCAGACTTCCCAGAACGGTTCCTTCACGGTCACTGGGCTGAAAGTCGGCTACTACATCTGTGAGGAGCTGGAGAGCGACAGCGGCCATGTCATCGACAGTGCCCCCCAGTCCTTCTATATCTCCGGCAAGGACCAGGACATTGTGACCCTCTATTTCTCCAACGCTCCCAAGGGGGCCGTTCTGGTCAAGAAGGTATCGGCGGCAGACAACTCCCCGCTCTCCGATGTGGAGTTCTTGGTGACAAAATCGGACGGCTCCGTAGTAGGCGACGCCAACGGCAAATTTGTGACGGATTCCACTGGGACCTTCCTAGTGGAAGGGGTGGAGCCTGGGACCACGCTGGTCATCAAGGAGATCCGCGCTAAGGACGGCTATCTGCTGGACGATACACCTCAGACTGTTCAGGTCAAGGAGGGCCAGACCGTCACCGTGGAGTTCCGCAACCAGCCTATGGGAAATCTCATCATCCACAAGCTGTCCAGTAAGGACAAGACCCCGCTGGAGGGGGTGCAGTTCAAGATCACCTATGCGGACGGCTCCTACCTCCCAGACGAAGGCGGAAAGCTGTCCTCCAACGGCCTGTACTGGACCAATGCGGAGGGTCAGATCATCCTCTCCGGCATCACCGGCACAGTGGTCGTGACCGAAGTGGAGAGCATCCCCGGATATACTATCGACCCGGACACACAGAGTCAGACCGTGGTAGTTGACCCGGATGATACGCAGGAACTCTATTTTTACAATGCGCCGGTGGGCGGCGTGGAACTCACCAAGGTCAACGAGGCGGACAAAACAGAGCGCATCCCCAATACCACCTTCGAGATTCGTCGGGTATCGGATGATGTCTTGGTGGACACCGTGACCACCGGGAAGGACGGCAGGGCGTACCTGTCCCTGGAGAGCGGCGACTACTATGCCGTGGAGACCGAGGCTGCGGATGGATTCAAGCTGGACGATACGCCCATCTATTTTACCGTCAAGGATGGAGAGACCACCCGCAAGACCGTGACCAACAAGGCGTTCTCCGGCATCCACATCCATAAGGTGGACCCGGATGGCCGCGGAATCCCCGGTGTGACCTTCCTGCTCTATGACAGCGGCAAAAACCCCATCGGCCAGTACACCAGCGACAACAGAGGATATGTCTACATCGACGACCTCACAGAGAGCGGCCGCTACTACCTGCGAGAACTGGAGAACGAGGGGTATGTGCCGGACACAGAGCTGAAAACAGTCTACGTCAAGAGCGGCAGGACCACCGAGATCACCTGGGAGAACATCCCCATCACGGGACAGATCCAGATCATCAAGAAATCCGCCGACTACAACCCGACCAACGGTTTGCCCGCAGGCACGCTCCTGGAGGGGGCCGTGTTCGAGATTTATGACAAGGCCGGAAATGTAGTGGACACCATTCGGAGCGACAGCCGGGGCCGTGCGGTTTCCAAACAGCTTCCCTTGTCCCGCTACACTATCCGGGAGGTCAAGGCCCCAGACCACTACGGCGTCAATGAGACGGAACTCACCGCCTACCTGGAGCATGAGGGGCAGATCGTCCGCTTCGAGGTGACGAACAAGAGCCTGACCACCGGCGTGGCCATCTCTAAGGCAGGTCCCAAGGAGGTGGTGAGCGGCCAGCCGGTCCGCTACACCTTCTCCGGCATTGCCAATACCTCCAATGTCCGGCTGGACAGTTTCTATTGGAGGGACACCCTGCCCGCCGCCGTGACGCTGGACCACATTATCACCGGAAGCTACAACTCCCCCGGTGTGTATAAGGTCGTCTACAAGGTGAACAACACCGGCAGCTACCGCACACTGGCGGATAACCTGAGCACCAGCCAGACCTACACCCTGGCCGCATCCCCCGCGGCCCTGGGCCTTGCCGCCAATGAGCGTGTGACCGAGATCATGTTCGTGTTTGGGCAGGTGCCGGCTGGTTTCGCCCAGGTGGAGGCCCCGGTCCTCTATTGTACCGCAGTCAATGGCCTGGCCGCAGGCAGTTCCTTTGTCAATGTGGCCGACGTGGGCGGCGTCTATAACGGCCAGTGGGTACAGGCCGTGACCCGCTGGGTAACCACGGTCTATGGCAAGCCCACCCCGCTCCCCCGCACTGGCTATTGATCCACACTTTGGGCGTCCATTCTTCGGGATGGACGCCCTTCCCTTATACCTTAAAATATAACATCTTATAGTAAAAAGTAAAGGAGAACTGAACTATGCTGAAGATCACTGCAATCGGTAACCTGACCAACGACGTGGAACTGAAGGTAAACGAGACCACCGGAAAGCCCTACGCCATCCTGCGTATCGCCTCGGACCGCCGCTACCGGGACCGGGACGGCAACCGGCTCACCGACTTTATCTCCATCAAGGTACGCGGCCCTCTGGCGGAGCGCTGTGCGGAGTTCGCCTGGAAGGGCTGCAAGCTGGCCGCGGTAGGCGACTTTGAGACTATCTGCTTCGCGGATGACCCCGACCGCCAGCCCGGCTTCCTGATCAAAGCCACCGAGGTGGAATTTCTCTCCCCCAGACGGGTGGAGGAGGCCGCCATGGCCGCCGAGGAGCCGGACAGCGCTGACGCCGCCTAATGAAGAACACAGGCATCGTGTACCACAGCACGGAGCGCACGCCCACCGTGCTGGCGGAGCTGGCCGGACTGCTCCCCCCTCTGAGCGGGGAGCAGCTGGCCGCCCTGGAGGCGGACCTGCTGCAGAATGGTTGCTACTCGCCGGTCATCGTCAATGAGGAGCTGGTCATTGTGGATGGGCATAACCGCCAGAGCCTGTGTGAGAAACACGGCATCCCCTACAACATGGCGGTGTTCGCCTTTGACGATCTGCTGGAGGCCAAGCAGTGGGCGCTGGACACCCAGAAGGGCCGCCGCAACCTGGACAAGTGGGAGTTGGGCAAGATCGCTCTGAAGCTGAAGCCGGACATTGAGGCCAGGGCAAAGGCCAATATGTCTGCTGGCGGTGGCGACCAGAAAAGTGAACACGCAAGATCGGGTTCGGCAACATTGCCGAACCCGATCTCCACAGTGGACACCCGCAAGGAGCTGGCTGACACGGTGGGGCTTGGGGAGCGCACCATGGGCAAGGTGATGCAGATCGACGAGCACGCCCCCGCAGCGGTCAAAGAGGCGCTGGACAAGAAGGAGCTGTCCATCCACCAGGGCTACCAGATCACCAAGCAGGTGGAGAACCTGCCGGAGGAGCAGCGGGAGCAGGCGGCCCTGGAGGCGGTGGAGCTGGCCAAGGCGAAAAAGGAGATCCAGGAAAAGGACGCGGAGATTGACCGCGAGGGGAAGATCGCCGGAGTCTTCTGCAAGGCGTATGAAAAGGCGGTCCTGCTGGACCCCACAGAGGAAAATGTCCGAATCTGGGCTAAATGTACCCGCATGACCAGGGACGAGATGGAAGATACGGTGAAAGAGTCCCGTGAATTGGCGGAGGTGTTTCGGACCATTGCCGACCTCATGGAGCGCCTCCTGCCGGAAAGGGGGACGCTATGACGGAAATGAGTGTCCGCCAGTGGCAGGAGCGGTTCCGTGCCGGGGATTTTTCCTCGAAAGATCGTGCCGTTCAGTGTGAGGCCGGGTGGTATGACTGGTTCTGCCAGGATGACGCGCTGGCCGGACGGCTCCAGAAGTTGAGCAAGGTGGTCATGGGGATCACCGACCCCTATATCCTGGACCACTACTATGTCTGGTTCAAGAACAACTGCCCGCTGTCCGGCCCGCTCTATGATGACATACGGTTTGAACCGCTGCATGGCGACCGCAGCGGGAAGTATTTTGTGGTCATCCGGGACAGTCCCCATGAGGCCCATAAGTGGACGCTTTACACAGGGCGCCATGGATTTGAGCAGCCGGAATTCACCTGTGGAAACGTGCGGGATATGCTCCGCCATATCAATTCCATGGCCCCAGAGTCCTGGCGTGGTAATCCGCCGCCCGAAAAAGCGATGCATCCTCCTCAAAAGAAGCGAAAGGAGGCAGAGCGATGAACCGGGAAAACACGGGTGCCAAGCCGACTGCTCCGCCCAGACTGCCGCCAGAGGCGGAGCAGGAGATCCTGGAGGCGTTGTTCGAGGGAATGGAGATCCATTCCAGCGAGATCGCCGCGATCCTGAAAAAGCATGGCGTGTGCGGGGATGTGGAGGCCCTCCAAGACAGCTACCGCAAGCGCCTGGGCCAGCGGCTCATGGCCAGTCTCCGAGACGAGGGCGGCAAGCGTGAAGTGCTGGCCAACGGAAAAGGCAGCTATGTAGTGCTGGAGGGCTGCGGCGACAGGCGGCAGCTCAAGCAGATCCGCCGCCGTATCCAGAACCAGATGAAAGGACTGGATCTCTCGGCGCGGAAAGTGTCCGGCAGGCTGACGGTTCTGGAACGGCTGGCCCGCAAGTGGAGAAGGGCTGGTTGAGATGGATGCCAAGACATTCTATGAGCAGATCGCTCCAAAACTGGACCCAGGTGGCTTCAAGCTGTACTTCACGGCCAAGAGGATGACTGGCTTTGATCTATATGGGCAGTTCCCTTATGAGGATGCCCGCGGGATGTTCGAAATGATGAACGGCCACCAGCTCATGCGCTATCTGCTGGCGGATCAGTTCCATGCGGTTCAGTGGGAGATCGTGCCTGGAACCTGCTATGAACGGGCTGTCCTTCTCCCCCTCGACCGCACCACGCCGGCATATCGGGCATTCGAGCAGAAGCTGTACACAGCGGTCCTGCACGACTACCATCTGAATCCTCAGAAACAACATGATCGGAAGGAGCACAGTACCAGATGAAAGATGTAATTGTGATCGGCGTGGATCATGGCTACGCAGCCATGAAAACTGTACACTTTTCGTTCCCCACTGGATTGGTGGAGTACGAACATGAGCCGTACACCCAGAAAGACGTACTGGAGTACAACGGCAGATATTATGTGGTGGGCAGCGGCCGCCAGCCGCTTCAGAGGGATAAGACCCAGACGGAGGACTACTATCTGCTCACCCTGGCAGCCATCGCCAAGGAACTGGAGCATCGGGGTGCGGAGCACACCGCCAGCGTCCACCTGGCCGCGGGCCTGCCCCTGACCAGCTTTGGCCGGGACAAGAAGTCCTTCCGTTCATACCTGTATCGGGATGGAAGCGCTATCCCTTTTCGCTACGAGGGGCAGGACTACACCGTCACCATCCAGGAGGTGTCCCTGTTTCCCCAGGGCTATGCCGCCGTACTGACCCAGACGGAACTGCTGGACGAGCCGTCCGTCATTGTGGCGGACATTGGCGGCTGGACGGTGGATCTGATGCGGCTGGATAACCGCATCCCCAACGCCGCTTCCTGCCGGAGCCTGGAACTTGGCATGATCCGCTGCATTGACGAGATCAGCGAACAGGTGCGCCGGTTGTTCGGGCTGTCCCTGACGACCGCTCAGATCGAAAGCGCCCTGCGGGGCAGTTCCGGCGGGATGGACGAGCGGATCAGAGCGGTCATCCACACCCAGGCGGGCAAGTACGCCCGAAACCTGCTCTCGGCAGTCACAGAGAGCGGCCTGGACATCCGAGCCATGCCCGCCATTTTCCTGGGCGGCGGAGCGGCGCTCTTAAAACGCCACCTTTCGGCCACAGACGGCCTGTGCCGCCCGCTTATCCTGGACGACGTATCCCTGAACGCCAAAGGGTATGAGCGCCTTGTGGGGCAGATGTCGCGGGGTGTCGGCCATGGCGGATAAGCGGCGGCTCAACCTTTCTTTTTCTCTGACATCGCCCCAGCAGCGGGAAGCTTGGCGCATCCTGAGTTCCATCCCAGTGGGGCAGCGGACAGACACCGTGTGCAGGATGGTCTGTAAGGCCCATGAACAGGACGCCCTGTTGTCCGCCATCCGGGGGCTGATCCGGGAAGAACTGCGCCATTTGGATCTGACAACAGAAAAAAGCCGGCAGGCACAGGCCGGGGACATGGATGAGAATGTCCTCGGCTTTCTTCTTGCCCTGCAGCAGGAAGGAGATGAGATCACCTGATACGCTATTTTGATATGTTCGCCGGGATCGGCGGCTTCCGGGCCGGACTGGACCGAGCTGGAGGTTTCCAGTGCGTCGGCCATTGCGAGATCGACAAGTACGCCGACGCCAGCTACCGCGCCATCCACGACATCCGAGAGGAGGAACGATACTATCCCGACGCCAGAAAAATCGACCCAAACGACCTGCCCGGCTTCGACCTCCTGTGCGGGGGATTCCCCTGCCAGGCATTTTCAAATGCTGGCCGAAGAAAGGGATTTGAAGATGCCAGAGGCACTCTCTTCTTTGAGATTGCCCGCCTGGCTCAAGCCAGACGACCTGCGTATCTTCTGCTTGAGAACGTTCCAGGACTGCTTACGCATGACCAGGGCCGGACGTTTTCTGCCATCCTCGCCACGCTTAATGACCTGGGGTACCGCGTGGAATGGATGGTGCTTAACAGCGCGGATTTCCGTGTCCCCCAGGTCCGAAAGCGGGTGTTCATTGTCGGATATCTTGATCCCCGATGCGCCGGAAAAATACTTCCTGTCTTCGGAACAGACGGAAAAGCTCTTATACAAGTCCTCGGCGGGCCGCAGGGATCGAGAGTCTATGACCCCAGAGGGACCGCCTGTACACAGACTGCCGGAGGTGGAGGAAAAGGAGTAAAGACCGGGCTGTATCTGATGGAGCCGGACACAGCACGATCCTGTTTTGTGGATCTGTGTATCGGCAGGCCGACACCGACCGAGAACGCCAGGTGCCTTACCGCACGATACAGCCAAACTACACTCTGCAACCACCGCGGAGAACGCTCTGGGGTCCTGCTGATCAAAGAGGCAACCAAACGCGGCTACAAGGAAGCAGCGATAGGTGATACTGTCGATCTGGGGTATGCGGGCAGCAACACACGCCGTGGGCGTGTGGGCCACGATATCGCACACACCCTGGAGACCAGCTGCATCCAGGGAATCGTGGAGCGCGGCGGGCGCATCCGCCGCCTGATGCCCCGTGAAAGCCTTCGGCTCCAGGGATTTGCGGAAGAGCAGATCGACAAGATCCTGGCATTCACCTCAGATGCCCAGGCCTATAAGCAGGCCGGAAACAGTGTCACCGTTACGGTGATCGAAGCCATTGGCCGCCGTATCCTGGCGGTGGATGAAGAACCGCGGAAGATGGGTGATGCGGCATGACCGGCCTGAAAGACCAGTGCTTCGGCGTAGAAGTGGAGATGACCGGTATCACCCGTAAGCAGGCCGCTCAAGCGCTGGCGGACTACTTTGGGACCATACCGAAAGCCAAAGGCGGCGTCTATGATACCTGGAAAGTGAAGGACCCCACGGGCAAGGAGTGGAAGCTGGTCAGCGACGCCAGCATTATTGGGGAGCAGTGGACCGGAACAGAGTATCTGGAAAATGACATCAAAGATTTTCGTGTGGAGCTGGTCACCCCCAAGCTGACCTATCCAGAACTCCCCAAACTCCAGGAGTGTATGCGGCGCCTAAAGCAGATCGGCGCCAAGGTCAATGACTCCTGTGGTATCCACGTTCATGTAGACGCCGCCAACCACAACCGGCAGAGTCTGAAGAACCTCATCAGCATCATGTACTCCAAAGAGGATCTTCTGTTTAAAGCCTTGCAGGTAAATGAGGTGCGGGCCATCCGTTTTTGTAAAAAGGTACGAGAACCTATGTTGCGGAAGGCCAGGGCCCTATCTGCAGAGGAGACACCAGATCTGACTCAGTTGGAGCGGATCTGGTATGAGGGAGATGTTCACAAAACGGATCATTACAATTGGACACGTTATTACGCGCTTAACCTCCATTCGGTTTTTTACCGGGGTACGGTGGAGTGGCGGTGCTTCAACTCCACCCTGAACCCCAATCTGGCCACCGCCTATGTGAACCTCTGTCTCGCCATGTCCGCCCAGGCCATCGCCCAGCGCAGCACCATCATGCGCAAGACCCGCAGCGATAATGAGCTGTTTACCTTCCGGGTGTGGCTGGTGCGCCTGGGCCTCAATGGCGATGAGTTCAGGGAGACCCGCGATCTGCTGCTGGCGCATCTGGATGGGGACCGGGCCTGGCGCTTCGACAAGGACAGCTATGAAGTCAATCGAAACAAGAAGAAAAAACATCGTGAGGCGGAGAGGTGACCATGAAGATACGAATTGATGACACTATTTATGAGGGGACTGGGGCGGAGATCCTGGAACAGCTCCGGCTGGCCGCCTTTGACCCCACTGAGTTCCCGGATACGGAGAGCTATCTCTGGCAGCTCCGCAGCAACTTCATCCGCATGACGGACCGGGACTGTGTCCTGCCGAAGCACGGCCTGGAGGAGCAGGCACGGGTACTGTTTGGGGAACTGGCGAAAATTGGTGCGCTGGAGGTGCTGGAAAATGGCTGAGGGAAAGCTGTACTTCGCCTATGGGAGCAATATCAACCTGGATCAGATGGCCCAGCGCTGCCCAGACGCCCAGGTGGTGGGACCAGTCACATTGGAGAATTATGAACTTCTGTTCCGCGGCAATTTGCGGGGCGCCGGAGTGTCCACCATCGCTCCCAGGGAGGGGAGCACAGTACACGGCCTGCTGTGGAACATCACACCAGAGTGTGAGCGCTCCCTGGATTATTATGAGGGTTACCCTCACCTGTATGGGAAGGAGCCGGTAACGGTTCATGGACATGCTGGGCAGGAGCACACGGTTATGGCCTATGTCATGACGGAGCTGTGCAAGGAGCCAGCCATTCCCTCCTTTTATTATTACAACGGCATCCTGGAGGGCTACCGGCAGAGCGGCCTGCCCACACAGCCACTCAAGCAGGCGTGGGAGCACTGCGTGGAGGAGGTTCCCCGGGAGACAGAGCGGCTCAACCGCAGCGCCTGCGGCCAGCTCTCGCCCAGACGGAAGAAAGACCGTGGGCGATAAACTTAAAATCAGTCAGGAGGCAGAACCTATGCCAAACAAAAGCATTTCCCTGTCTGGGGAAGTACATATCAGCACAGAACAGGTTTATACCACCGTGGACGCACTGGAGGCGCTGAAGGCCATTGGTCTGGCCTATGGCCTCTACAGCCGCGCGGAAGAACTCCGCGGGCAGCGTGTCCACCTGACAGGTGGCGAGGGACATACTGCTCTGGTGGTGCAGGAGGATTTCAGTTGTCACGGGAGTCCATGCTGGGAGACAGTTCGGACTTTGACCGAGGACCCGGCAGAGATCCAGCAGTACATGGCCTTTCGGGATGTGCTTCGTATCGTCCAGCAGCGGGATCGGGAGGAACGGCTGCCCGCGAAACAGCGGACAGGCGACAGCTTCCCTGAGCATCCACCCAGGCAAGGAGGAAGATCCCGTGAGCGATGAACCGCACCAGTTCTTGACCAGCGGTGAGCTTGATGTCAACGATCTGTTTTCGACCAAATTACAGGAGGGAGCCTGCACGGCCCATCTGCGTGGAGTGTTTACCAATACGGGCGAAGTCGAAATCACCCTGTTAAAGAAGAATGAGGAGCTGGCCTCCCCAGCGTTCCAGGCGGAATTGAACACCTTACTGGGAGCCCTCCGGGGAGACAGCGGTCCTCTGCGGGACCTTCCCTCCATGCGGGCATATTGTGAAGCGCGTCCCCAGGCGCTCATGCGCGGCAGACAAACCTTTTACGCATTCCGAATCGACACCAGCAAATACCGATATTATCTACGATTTTTCCCACAGCGGGAACTCCACAAATTTTTTATCTTCTGCTACCAGACAGACCGGCTTCGGGAAGATATCCCCAAGCCGGATTTTCATTCCCTGTACGGGAAAAGAAATCATAAAAAGAAAGCGGAAAGGGGTGAAAGATCATAAAGGTTTTGATCGTGGAGCCCATGAAACCCTGCTATGTGCGGGAGATCAGCGGGCTGAAGGCCATGCAGGAGGCCGTGGGCGGAGATATTGAAGCCACATATCCTTTTGATGAAGCTGTGGCTATCGTATGTAACGCCAACGGAAAGGGACTCGGCTTGCCCTGCAACCGCCCTTTGATGGATGAGAGTGGCCTGCCCTATGACATTGTCTGCGGGACGTTCTTCCTCGCAGGGCTGGGTGCGGAGGACTTTGTTTCCCTGACGGAAGAACAGATCCGACGGTATAAGGAGCTATATGACAATGTCATGGTCATTACCGCAGTGAAGGAACAGCCTCAAGGCACAAAAACTGAGCAAAAGAAGAAACGAGGGAACGCGCATGAAAGATAAGCATATTCTGAATTCAGAGTTAACTATGAGTTTACGACAAAGATTCGCCCCCAACAGGTAGCCTTAAGACGGCTCCAGCCTAACCAATAAAAAACTTTTTGCAAATACTTGTGGAGACTCTATATCCTACGAAAATGAAACTTTGTCTGGAACGGTCATTACTAATGTAAATTATGTTGGCAAATATATTTTCACTGTACAATATGTTTATTTTACATAAATTTTTCTATTTACCTCTTTACAAGTTTTGTTTGATATATTAAAATTATAGTTGGAAAGAGTAGAGTGATTATTTATGTAGGAGTGATTGTTATGAAAAAAATTATCTCGCTTTTCATCGCACTTTGCATAGCTTTAAGCCTTTCTGTCCCAGTGTTTGCGGCAACTTCCGACTCTCCCATCACTATTAGTTCTGAAGATGTAATAACCCATTCTACTCCTATCCCAGCTCCCACAATAACACTGCGAAAGTCTGCCCCACAAGTTACTGCACTGGAGCTTTATGACTATGGGTGGATAGAAGGAACTGATCATTGGGGAGTAATTATTAAAGTTACTGGTTATGGAAACGATAACAGGAAAGCATTTTGGAACGATACGCAGCTTACCTCCAACGATAAAACATTGCATGGATATTGGCTTGGTCCAGATAATAAAACCGCTGTCGCTTTTGCATATCTCTATGATTGTGGCCCCATTACAGAGCCTGGCACATATACGTTCAAAACCACTTATGTTTCCACCAACTGGCCGTATACGGAAAAGTCCATTTCCCTTGACTTTACTTTTGAGGCTACCGACAACACATGATAAAAGATATTGTTACGTCTCTGCCGCTCACTCTTTCCTCTCCCCATATAACGAAAAACTCTACTCCAAGTTCTAAATCTTCTCATTCTTTTCATGTATACATGTTGAGTAAAGATTGTATCTATTCCGGTGGTGGCTACGGTGGTCAAAGTGTAAATGTTATGTACACCATTGATTCCACCGCGGAAGATCCAATTGTTAAGATTTTTGGAACATCTATGTCTGGTAGTTATGAAGAAGTCGTACATATTAATGATATTGATCCGACAAATGCAACCTATCCTGAATTATGTGCTCTTCTTGCGCATCAACAGAGAATAGGAGCCTATACCTCTGGAGCAAATAAGCTTCTAATTCCAACTCCCTTAAATGTTGATCCTGGTGATTACTCCAAACGGATGGACTATATAAGTCTCATACGCGATAGTTTGAGTAATTCAAATTATGTCGATTTGACAAATTCTACTCAAAAGCTTCTTGACTTCTTTGAGAGGTATCTAAGTAAAAATTTAGAGAAGCCAGAAAAATTTTCTATACTTATGCAAGGTGATTATATTGAACGTTTCCGTATAGAAAAGTATTGATGAATCAAGGGGTGCCTTATAATAAGGCACCCCTTAGTTTTATGCTTAATAATAAATTATTTTATCAAGAAGTTGTTTACACAAAGATAATCCAGATTTTCCTTGCCAGCAATAAGCAACTTCCAGTCTATTGCACGATTTCTGGTCGGGAAGTAGTACTGTAAGGACGTGGCGCTGTGCGATATGCATAACACATTCGGATGAAAGTTTACGGAAACTAATACAAACGCCGTACGATTTTCGGCAGAGGAGAAAATCATTCCAGGATGCTTTCGACTGATTGTTGATAATTCCCATTATCTAGCTAATCACTCCTAAAAGCCCATCTTAACACACTCATAACACCTTTACAGCTCTCCCCAGGCCGCAAGTGCGGAAGAACTATCAGAAAAATATTGATCTCAGATTTAGAAAAATTACAGAAAGGTGGGCTGTGAAAATATCTTCAATAGCTCCGGATAAGGCATAGGGCAGCGTTTGCTGCCCTATCATTTTTGCAACGGGAGGTCGGGAAAACAGCTTCTGGCAGAAGGCCACCTAAACACCCAGGAGTTGTTGGTATTGCTGGGTTTGTGCCGGGTTTTTCGTTACGTATGGTGATAGCTTTTCGCCGCCCAAACGGGTATTGTTGTGGTCGGAAACCCACCCCAAAATCAGTAAGGAGGACGCTCTGATGAAAAAAATCGAAACCCATCCCTCGCCGGAAAAACTGCTTCAGCAGGTCACCGAGGAGGCAATCAATGCCCTGGCCCTGGGCGGGCCGGATAAGATCGGGGACGAGGCCCCCATAGAGGCAGGCGTGAAGCTGATCGCCAAAGCCTGGGGCTTGCCCCAGGAGAGCCTCCAGGCCAGCCTGGACCTGCTCGAAAAGGAGCGGCAGCTCCTTCGCGGCGGGAGCGGCGAGGACGCCCTGCCCGACAGCGAACTGCTGGAACCCTACGACGGCAGAATGATCGTCGAGCTGCTCTGGGGCCTGTTTGAGACGGCAATCAAGCTGGAGGACGCGGCAATGCACAACCTGGCCCTGCTTATGGCGGAGAGCTTGGGCCTGGACAGCTGGATCGCGGAGTGCGGGCCATCTAAAATCTGAGACAGAAGCATACGGGAGGGGCTGTCCCAAGGGGCGGCCCCTCGCCTGTCTGTAAAAAGGAGATGAAGCAGCAATCAATCAGAAATACGAACTGACCGATATCGCCCATGAGAAATATCCCTTTCTCCACCGCATCCGCGCCCTGCGGAATATCGGGAAGAAGGTAAAGGCCGGGGAGCTGGGCGGCTTTGTAGAGAGCGAGCGTAACCTGTCCTTCGAAACGGGAGATGACGCCTGGATCTTCGACGACGCCATTGCGTGTAACGATGCCTATGTGGACAAGGGCTCGTCCCTGTTTGGAGAGTCCGTCGCCTGCGGAAACGCCTATGTTTCCCAGAACTCTGCCCTGAGCGCCCATGCCCGCGCGGAGGACGACGCCTATATCCGGGGGAGTAATCTCTGCGGCCACGCCAGAGTATCCGACTGCGGGATGGTGCTGGACTCGCCGGACACAGGCCGTGCACCCATTCTGTCCGGTACCAGTGCTGTGTATGGCAGGGTATGCGGCGATGTGCATTTAACCGATACCGCGTTGATCATCAGCGGCGAGGAGATCTGCAACGATTCCCTGGACACTCTGGTGATGGATGGAAAGGGGCGTTCCGTCATCCGTGACCCATCCAGGGACGAGTTGGCGCCCCAGGAGCCGGAGCCGCAGCAAAAAGGACACAAGGAACGGGGGCAGAGCAGATGAGTAATTTTTTCGAGCAGGAGCTCCGCAAGCTGTTTGCAGACGGGACTATCATCCGCGATCCGGTTTTCGTGGGCCGGGCCTGCCTGGGCAGCTTAGACAGAAACCGTCAGGTGAGGGCTGAATTTGTTACACTGGGCCATGCGGACCACTATGCGGCGCTCCGTCTGACGCTGTTGGACAACAATCACGGCGTGGTAGACAGGCTGATCCTTCGGTTCAAAGATATCTGGGGGAAAAAGAAGATCCCTAACAACCCCTACCTGCGGGATGGTGTTGCTCCACATATTTGGGTGGATGGCGACCGAATCGATTGGTATGCCTACCATCCCTCCCAGGAGGACTACCAGCAGCTCAGGCAAATAGCCAGCGACTATGTGGAGACCTTCCGTATTCAAGTCCTGACGAAGAACCATGGCCCCAGGCTGGTCTACATCTGCGCACCGCTCCGAGGCGAACTGGAAAAGAACATCGCCTTCGCAAAGGAGAAAGCGCAGGAGGTGTTCCAGGCCGGGGATATCCCGATCTGTCCCCACCTCATGTTCCCGCCCTTCGCAGACCCGGATGACCCCGCCCAGGACCAGGCGGCGCGGGAGATGGGCCTGCGGCTGGTGGAGCACTGCCAGCAGGTCAATGTGTACGGTACTGTGCGTACACCGGGGATGCTGGCGGAGATCCGCAGGGCGGAGGAACTTAACATCCCGGTCAAGGCCGACCAGCCAGGGCTTAAAAAGACAAAGGACCGTCCCAGGCGCGACCAGACCAGATAGGAGGTAAAATGGCAGAAATCAAGACAGTCACCATCGACGAACTGCGTCAGATGAACGATCAGGAGGGCCTCATCCTCCAGGGCTGCGGCGGGGATCTCCAGGAGTGGGTGTATGGTATCAATGAGCTGTTTGCCCAGGCTGGTATCCTACAGGCCGGCAGCGCATGGAAAGCCAAGGCTGTGAGGAGCTTCCAGTACGATGGCCTGACCAACCTGCTGTTTCCCTTTGCGGGTGTTTCTCTGGATATGGGAAGGCTGGCCATATGGCGGCTCCAGACATATGAACAGTTCGGCGGGACCTGGCTCAGCGACTATGTGCCCAACCGGCTGGGCGGTTTTATCCAGAAGCAGCGGCCCGCAAAGCCCAAAATGGCGCTGGTGGGACAGGACGGAAATATCTTCGGCATCCTGGGCCGGGCCTCCCGGCTGCTGAAACAGGCCGGACAGATCAAGCAGGCCGACGAGATGTTTCAGCGGGCTACCAGCTCCGGCAGCTATAATGAAGCATTGTGTATCATCAGCGAGTATGTGGAGACGGAGCTCTCCACCGCGCCAAAACCTCAAAAATCTGTTCAAAAGAAAGGCAGGGATACCCATGAACGATAAGTGGGAGATTCTCCACGGCGACGCGCTGAAGCTGCTGGGCGGCTTTGCCCCCGGCACCTTCGATGCGGTCATCACCGACCCGCCTTACGCCTCTGGAGGCCGTACCCAGGCAGAGAAGAACAAGTCCACGGCCAAGAAGTATTCCAGCATGGGGGATCACGCGCCCCCGCCCTTCGACGGGGACGCCAAGGACCAGCGGTCCTGGACCCGCTGGGCGGCGGAGTGGCTTGGCGATGCCAGAAAGATCTGCAAACCCGGCGCGCCGGTGTGTATGTTCATCGACTGGCGGCAGCTCCCAGCGGCCACCGACGCCCTCCAGTGGGCGGGCTGGATCTGGCGGGGCACCGCTGTGTGGGACAAGGGCAACAGCCGCCCCCAGAAGGGCCGCTTCCGCCAGCAGGCGGAGTACATCGTCTGGGGCTCCAACGGGGATATGCCCATCAGCCGGCCCGTGCCCTGCCTGCCCGGCGTGTTCAAGTACGGCAATCCCCAGAACCGCATTCACCTGACCGAAAAGCCCCTCCCGCTCATGCGGGACGTGGTGAAGATCACCGAGCCGGGCGGCCATATCCTGGACCCCTTCGCCGGCAGCGGCACCACAATCCTGGCCGCCGTGCTGGAGGGCTACACCGCCACCGGCATCGAGGTCACCGGCGAGTATGCCAGACGGGCCAGGGAGCGGATTGAGCAGGAGCTGCGCCAGGCGGCGTGAACATGGCCGTCAACGCTCTCTTTCCTTTCTGTGCGGAGGCGTCAGGGATACCTTCGGCGGCTCCACCACAAGCCCGGCAGTGATGCAAAGCTGCCGAACGGAGGAGAGGACAATATCCCATGTCAGCTCAGAGGCGTAGCTGTACCTCGCACGGTAAGTATCCCAGAGCTTCCTCATGTGGGGATCGTTCGCAAGCTCCCGCAGAACATCCTCCGCCTCAGACAGCAGTCGGAGCGTCCCACGCCTCCTGGCCGTCGCGCAGAGCCCGTCTGCCAGAACCCGCGCCGTCAGGGTGCCGCCATAGAGCTGACATAAAATGTGGAGATCATAAAAATCCCGCATACGGGTGTTGGTTGTGGCGCGGGAAATAACCGTCTCCAGCTTCTCGGCCAAAACAGTCTCCAGGCTGTAGGCCAATATCTCGATGGCCCGCTCCTCGAACATCAAATGAAAACGGTAGCGAACCTCTCTTGGCGTGATTGCATCGCCGGTGGAAATGTCAATCTTAAATGGGGTACGCACCCCATCGAACATCGTCTCCATGGACACCCGCACACCGGGGTACTCCGCCTCGTCCATAATCTCAGAGACACTTTTTAAGGAAAAGAAAACGCCATCCTTGACCGGGACGGATATGATCTCGGAGATCATATCGCTGACGTGATCGACATCCACTGCGTCACCCCGGACCGTCGCGTCAATGTCCATGGTGGAGCGTGTATCCAGCCCAACCATGGCCGCGACCAGCATCCCGCCCTTCAAGATAAAATTCTCCCTGAACTGTGAGAGCGAGACGCGCTCCAGAAAGCGCTCCATCATGTAATTCCGCATGAGAAGCTGCGCGTCTGCCGCATTTCTTCGGGCGAGATTGTTGATCAGGTCTTTTAACTGTCTGGATGTTTTAATCATAACAGGACCTCCAAATACTGTCTCAGGATGTTCTCTACATGGAACGCTCCGGCATAGTGCATCAGGCGGCGCAGATCCCTGTCTCTCCGGCCGGCGTACCGCCTCAGTGTATCCCGGAGGACCTGGACATCCATGCCGCTCCGGCTGCGTACCACATCGCAGACGGTGCGCTCCAAGTCATAAACCGCCACCGGATTTCCAAATGGTGTGTTTGTTTGCGACAGGCCCAGGCCGTGCAGCTCCGCCTTGATGCGGTACACCTTCACGCCGTCACCCTTTAAGCGGTGCGGATTGTATCCGCTTTTTACAGTCACCGTATAGGCAAGCGGCTCCCGGTCGGTCAGGTCGTGGAGGAAAAGAGCGGTATCATGGGAAAACACGGCCTGCGGACAGCGCAGGTGGAGCAGGTACATCCCATCCTTCCAGGCATCCGGGGCAAGATAGAGCCCGTGGCCTACACGCTCCAAGCCTCGTTCCCGCACATAATTTCCAAGCACAGGCCTGGTGATCCCTGCAGCAACGGCATCCGCAGTCCGCAGCACACCGTTTCCGCCGCGAACCAGAGCATCCAGAACATCGAATGCAGGCATAGAACGCCCTCCTTTCGTGCTCATATAATAACTCATATAGGCACAAAAGTAAACAATGCAAACAGAGATGTTTGAGAAAAAGCTGGAGGCTGGCCGGCATATTCTGACCGGGAAGCCCATCCCACTCATGCGGGATGGGGAGGAGATCAGCGGTGGGTATGCCCGCTGGGCCAGGGCTGGGCGGTATAGCAGCTCCCGCCCGGAAGGGCTGTTCGTCTATTCCAGCCACTGTGTGGGGAATGGGTATGGCCTTCTCGACGGCGTCCGGATATACTGTAGGCGCCACAACTGGAGAAGGAGTGTAAAAATGGAAGAACAGAAATTGATCCAAATGATCCGGTTTGACCATGACCTCGTCGTATTCATCGAGGGATCGGATGACCAGCAGCGGCAAGTGAACATCTATGGGTATGCCATGCATCAAGCAGTAAACGTATGGGACTTTGTTGAGTGGCTGTGTACGCGCAAAATGCGGGCGGTATTTGCCGGAAATCCCTACGCATTCCCTGATATTGTGAATTGGCTGGGCGGGAAGCTCTATGCGATCCGGGCCAACTATATCCTGACACACAGGGGCCTGCTTCTTCCCTGGAATGCGGTGGATGGCGGAACCGTCTGGAAACCGCGGTATTGAATACCTTTTTTCTGATGACGGCAAATGCAGCCGCTATGTAGCGGGCTTTTTGGGCGACCTGTCCGATGTGAAGGATATTCACAGCCAGCCCCTGTGTGTGGGGAATATGGTGACGATGCTCCGCGGTGGAGAGCCCTATGAACAGATTATCATCCTGAACCACAAGGGAAAATCCCAGCTCTCACAGGAGCACCTGAACCGTCATGGTGCGGTTTTCCAGACCCCATTTACAGAGGCGGGCATCATGCCTACCCGATAATAGAACGCCAATCCTGCCTCACAGCCTACTATCCCGCTCAGAAACGGGCCAGGGCGCCTGCCAAGCAGCCTCAAAAAACAGAGGGCCAAACTCGGTGAGGGCTGTCTGGCCCGGCCACTCCGAGGCCGTGCTCCAGACTGCGGGTGGAAAGGGCTGTTTGGGGATAGTCCTGCCTGTTCGGGAACAGGAATCGCTTTCCCGCCCGGTATGTGGTATTGTGTAGCTGTGGAAGCAACCCAGTATAATACAGATTGAAACGGAGGGAACTGTATGGGAGTCCAACGGGCGATCAATGGACAGCTCATCACATGGGAAGTCATCGTTTACGGCTTCCTCGGTATGGAGCAGGTGGCGGCACGCTACAAAGACCCTTGGAAAGCGGCGGTCTATTGCTGTGAGCACAACTGCGCTGAGGTCAAGATGGCCCTTTCCGAACCGGATGAGCCGTTACCGACAAACGACTAACCGCAGCGGCCGCGGCATTCAGTCAATGCCGCGGCCAACCGTACAAGGCCGACTTTAAAACCCTGTTTACATTCTATAAACTATCGGGTATCATGAAAGGAGAACCGCACGAGGAGGCAGGACAATGGAACAGCGATATAATAAGGAAACCGGACTTCCCGTAGATCGCGCCTATCTGGAATGCGGCCTTCCGCCTTATTTGCAGAGGTCTCTGGATACGATGAAGCGGGCCTGGGAGGCGGAGGACAACGGAGCCAACGACCTCCACTTCGACGCGTATTATTGTGAGCTCCAGGCCGATATCAACTCCGCGGAAGTGGAGGGAGAAATCAGCTCTGAGCAGGCATGGTACCTGCGGGAAACCTATTTGCGCATTCAGCGCGGAGTAATCTGATATGATAGACTTTACGAATCTTCCAAGACGGAACAAGACCTATGGCGGCGCCAATGGCAGCAAGCGCTCTGTCATATATCAAGATGAGCAGTATATGCTGAAGTTTCCGCCGCATCCGTCCAGGAACAGGGACATGAGCTATGCCAATAGCTGTCTGTCCGAGTATTTGGGCTGCCACATCTTTGCCCTGGCGGGCATTCCAGTACAGGAAACTCTGCTGGGGACCTATACCTATCAGGGAAAAGAAAAGATTGTAGTGGCATGTAAGGACTTTACATCTCCGGGTGTTGTCCTGCAGGACTTTGCCTCAATGAAAAACCAGGTGATTGATTCGGAGCGGAACGGATACGGGACAGAGCTGGACGATATTCTGTTCTCCATCCATGAGCAGCCGGCCATAGATCCCAAGGAGCTGGAAGAACGGTTTTGGGATATGTTCATTGTAGACGCCCTGATCGGCAATTGGGATCGACACAATGGAAACTGGGGCGTCCTCTATGATACTGTGCGTGATATGGTAGCCTTGGCTCCGGTATTCGACTGCGGCAGCTGCCTGTATCCGCAGTTGGACGAGGGGAAAATGCAGGCCGTACTCAATGATCCACGGGAAATGGACTTCCGGGTATATGAGATCCCCCTGTCTGGAATCAAGCAGCAGGACAAAAAAATCCGGTATTTTGATTTTCTGTCCTCTCTGGAATACGAGGGCTGCAACGCGGCGTTGAAGCGAATCGGACCAAGGTTGGATATGGAGCAAATCTGCCGTTTGATTGATGAGACGCCCTGCCTTTCAGGACTCCAGAGGAGGTTCTACAAAGAGATTCTGGCGCTCCGAAAGGAACGGATCATCGACTACTCGCTGCAGAGGCTTCAAGAGCGTGAGCGAAGTATGCTTCCAGGCCATACAAAGAAACCGTCCAGAGATACTGAGCGTTAACATGGCTGGAGCTGGGTGTTACCTGTAGCACCCGAATCGCTACAATTTATCGTAAGATTTGGGCCCAGGGTGTGCAACAGCGCACCCTGGGCCTTTTGTCTGCGTCAGGAAATAGGGCAGGAACGGACGGGAAACAGCCAAGCTGCGACCGGATGGGAAGCACGCCTCCCGCCTTTTTTGTGGAAAAGCGGTCCGTCCCTCGGAATTTCAATCAATCATACCGCTGAAGGAGCAGCCCCGCCCTGGCGGGGCTGGGAGCCTCGCCGCCTCTGGCGGTGAGGCCGCGCAAGCATAGCGCAAAGATATCTTTTGCGCGCTTGCAGGGGTTGAACCCCTGTCCCCCATGCCGCCTTCGGGCGGAAAATCAGCGGCCACAGGCCGGAGAAGGAGTGACGATGCCAAAGAGCTACGAGATATGCCTGAGATTGTCCGCAGAAGAAAAGGAACGGCTGGAGCACAGTGCCCGCACCTGCGGTCTCTCCAAGACAGCCTATCTCCGCCGCCTTATTTTGGGGAAGGAGGTCAAGGCGCTCCCCTCACAGGAGATCAAGGCCCTGCGCACCGAGGTGCATAAAATCGGCGTCAACATCAACCAGATTGCCCGCAGCGTCAACGCCGGAATTGCCAAGGCGGAGGACGCCAGGCGGGGGCTGTACCTGCTGGAACAGGTCTATGAGCTCATGTATGAGGTAGCAAAAAAGTAATGGCCATCACCAAGATCCTGGCCCGGAAGGGCCGCCTGGACGTGGGCATCCGCTATGTGCTCAACGGGGACAAGACCCAGGAGCAGGTCCTCACCGCCCGCCTCAACTGCGACCCCGGCCATGAGTGCCGGCAGATGCTGGAGACCAAGCGGGCCGTGGGTAAGGAGGGCGGCATACAGTATTACCACCTCATCCAGTCCTTCCGCCCCGGAGAGATCTCCCCGGAGCTGGCGCTGGAGATCGCCACAGAATTTGCGAAAGAGCATCTGCCAGGGTATGAGACGGTGATCGGCGTTCATGTAGACAAGGAGCATATCCACGCCCACATCCTCTTCAACTCAGTCAACGCGGATACCGGCGAAAAGTACCACAGCAATGCCCAGAGCTACTACCGGCAGATCCGGGCCACCTCGGACCGCCTGTGCCGGGAACATGGGCTCCCTGTGCTCATGCAAGGAGAACCGTCCAAAGCGGTCAGCTACATTGAGTGGCTGCGCCGGTCCAGGGGCCAGCCCACCTTCCGCTCCATGCTGGAGGCGGACCTGCGCTCCGCCATAGCGGACGCCAATGACCTGGGCCACTTCTTCCTGCTCATGGAGCACATGGGCTATGAGATCCGCCACGGGAACCGCCTGGGCTTCCGCCTGCGGGGACAGGAGCGGTTCATAATCCCTGGCCGGAAAAATCCGCTGTTCACCGAGGACGGCATCCGGGCCGCCATTCAGGGGAACCTGTCTGCCATCGAAGTGGGACGGCGGCCTGCCGTCCAGCTCCGGCCCCAGTACCGCCCCTACCAGAAGTACCCCAGGTACACCGGCTTTTTGGCCCTGTATGTCCACTATCTCTATCTACTGGGGAAGATCGGCAAGCGGCAGTACCCACCCCGCATGACGCCCCAGCTCCGGCAGGAGGTCATGCGCTTTGAGCAGTACCGGGAACAGTTTGCCTTCCTCCGGGACAACGGCATCACGACCCGGACGGACATGGCGGCCTTCACTGCCCGCACAGAGGAGACGCTGGCCAACCTGATGAAGCAGCGCACCGTCCTCAATGTGCGGAGGAAGCGGCGCCGGGCGCTTTACACCGCTTTGGCGGATGCGGAGGCCCTGGCCCCTGTCAAAGAGCTCTATGAGGCCGGACTGTCCGGCATGGAGACGGAGTTTGCCCAGTACATGGACGCTGTGGCCGCCCTGGAGCAGTGCGGCGTCCCCAGAGAAGGGCTGATTCAGGAAAAGGCGGAGCTCTATGAGCGGCTGGCAGAGCTCAACCGGCAGATCCGGGCGGAGCGGAGGAAGCTGGCCCTGTGCCGGAAGATCCAAAACAGCCTGCCCCAGATGGAGCAGGAAATCGACAAAGCAGAAGCACGTGAAAGAGAGGTGAGAACCAATGAACATAGGAGGCGGTGAGGCGGCCGACCAAATGGTGCGTATGCTGCTGTCCGGGACGGAGGTAGTCATTCGGCTGTCCGGTTCTGCCCTGAAGAACCTGCTGGCCCTCACCCTGGCCCTTGCCCGAAACCATAAAAAGCTCTCCGGGAAAGTCAACCTGGGGAAGATGCTGCGGGAGACGCAGGATCTCCGGCAGTTCTCCATGACCCCAGAGCAGTATAAGGAATTTCAGCACCGGGCGAAAAAGCAGAAGCTGTTGTTTTCCGCCGTCCGGGACCGGGATGACCGGGGGAAGATGATCGATGTGCTCCTGCCGGTGACCGAGCTGGACCGGGCCAACCAGATCTTCCAGCGTATGCTGTACCAAGAGCCGGACCGGCAGCCGGAAGCACATACGCGGGAGAGGGCGCGCGATACAAAGGACGGCCCCGAAAAAGGCCCGCAAAAGCGCCAGAAGCACTCCAAAGACCCCACGGCACGGCAGGACCCGCAGCCCCCCACACAGGGCCGCCAGAGCAGCCAGACGGCCCCACGTCAGGCAGAGCCGCCAAAAAAAGAGTCTCGGTCGGGATGCGACTCGCACGATACAAGAACCAGCTCCTCTACCCCCAAAGGCCCAGGAACTATGACTGAACGCCCCTCGGTGGAGGGACGGCTCAAGGCTTACCGGGCGCAGCTGGAGCGTAGCTCCGTCCCGGCCAGACAGAAAACCAAAGCAAAATCCAGGCCAAAGACGAGATAATGGCGAGTTTAAAACAGGCTTTCCACTCCTCCGGGGGGCGCCGGTCATAGACCGGCGCCCCTCGGATTTTTTGTGTTTTCCCGGAGGTGAACGCCACTGAAACAGCCATCTCAAGCAAACAGACTCATCGCCTGCCTGTTCTTTTACATCCCCGTGGTCTGGGCGGCGCTGCTCATCGCCCAGTCGCTGGAAAGCGGCCAGAGCGCAGCAAGTGGACTGCCCGCCCTGATTGCCAACCTGACCGCGGCGCTCCAGGACCCTCTGGAGGTGCGGTGGACGGACAAGAGTCTCCTATCCATCCTGAGCTGCGCCGGCGTCTATATCATGGCCCTCGCCCTGTGGGGTGCGGAGCAGGGCAGGAGGCGGGAGGGCGCGGAGCACGGCTCCGCCGCCTGGGCCTCGCCCCGGCAGGTCAACGCCATGTTCGCCCAGAAGGAGAACAAGCTCCTCACCCGCAATGTCCGCCTGGGGCTGGACACCCACAAGCACCGCCGCTCTCTCAATGTGCTGGTCATTGGCGGCAGCGGTGCGGCCAAGACCCGAAGCTATGTCAAGCCCAACATCCTGGAGGCCAATACCAACTATGTGGTCACGGACCCGAAACAAGAGGTGCTCACCGCCACAGGCGGCTGGCTGAAGCAGAACGGATACGAGATCCGGGTGCTCAATGTGGTCAACCTGGCGCAGAGCGACGGCTACAACCCCTTCCGCTATCTGCGGGATGAGAAGGACGCCCTCAAGCTGGTGAACAATCTCATCCAGGCCACCACTCCGAAGGGCAGCCATGAGTCCGATCCATTCTGGACCAAGGCCGAGACGGCGCTCCTCCAGGCCATCATCCTCATGCTGTTCCAGGAGGCCCCGGAGTATGAACAGAACTTCTCCATGGTGATGCGGGTACTGGAGTACGCCGAGGTAAAGGAGGAGGACGAGGAGTACGTCTCGCCCCTGGACCTGCTCTTCCAGGCCATAGAGCAGGTCCGGCCGGACAGCGTGGCGGTGCGGCAATACAAGGTCTTTAAGATGGCCGCGGGCAAGACCTCCAAGTCCATCCTCGTGTCCACCGCCGTCCGGCTGGCTCCCTTCAATCTGCCCCAGATCAAGGCCATCACCGACCACGACGACATGGACCTCTACACCCTGGGCGAAAAGAAAGTGGCGCTGTACGCCGTCATCCCGGACAATGACACGACATTCAATTTCCTGGTGTCCCTGCTCTACGCCCAGGCGTTCCAGGCCCTCTACTACAGCGCCGACCAGATCCACCACGGGGCCTTGCCCCGCCATGTCCACTTCGTGCTGGACGAGTTCGCCGCGATGCCCCTGCCCGGCTTCACCCGCGAGCTGGCCACCATGCGCTCCCGCAACATCTCTGCCAGTACCATCATCCAGAACATGGCCCAGATCAAGGAGCTGTACAAGGATAGCTGGGAGACCATCCCCGGCAACTCGGACACCATCCTCTACCTGGGCGGCAACGAGGCCAGCACCCACAAGTACATCTCCGAGGCGCTGGGCAAGGCCGCCATTGATACCAGGACCCACGGCCAGACGAAAGGCCGCTCCGGTTCCTACTCCACCAACTTCCAGATGAGCGGCCGGGAGCTGCTCACCCCGGATGAGGTGCGCGGCCTGGACAACCGGTACGCCATCCTGTTCATCCGCGGCGCCAGGCCGGTCATGGATTTGAAGTACGAGCTTTCCCAGCATCCGGCCATCCGCCACACCGTGGACGGCGGCGGGCCACCCTATATTCATAAAGGCAAACAGGAACCAGCGTTTACAGGAACTCCTCTCTTCCAGGCATTTTCCGCTGAAGAACTCGATGAAAGCAAGGAGAATGCTGCATGAAACAGGATCTCAACCGCAACTTCCAGCGGCCGGCAAAGCGGCTTTACGCGCTGTTTGCCTGCCTCGTCCTGACCCTGCCCGTTGCTGTCGTCCCCGCCTTTGCGGCGGATGACCCTCTGTCCGTGGTCACCAGCCTGTCCGACTTCATCTTTTCCCTCATCCGGGCCGTGGGCCTCATCCTGCTGGGCTACGGCATTCTGCAGGTGGGCCTCTCCCTTCAGTCCCACGACCCCTCCCAGCGCTCCAACGGCATCCTCACCATCGCGGGCGGCATTGTGATAACTTTCACCAAGGAGATCCTCACCCTTATCACCGGAGGATGAAACTTCCACGCCCCAAAGAAACCCGCCCGGAACTGGATTCCGGGCGGGTTAGGAGGTGAATATCTGGTTGGGCAGTGGAAACTGGATCGTCGACAACTTGAATTCCGCTCTGGAAACCTGGAATGGCAAGCTCACGGAGATCTGGCAGCTCATCAGCACCACCCCGGAGGAGTTCAAGGGCGGCGGGGTCTGGAATGTGATCGTCAATATCAACGGCGCCCTCCAGGCCATCGGCTACGCCCTCCTGGTGTTGTTTTTTGTGATGGGCGTGGTCAAGACCTGCGGCAGCTTTACCGAGCTGAAAAAGCCGGAGATGGCCCTCAAGTGCTTTGTCCGTTTTATTCTGGCCCAGGCCGCGGTAATGTATGGGATGGAGCTCATGACCGCCCTGTTCCGTGTGGCCCAGGGCATGATCTCCACCATCATGGACTCGTCCGGTCTGGCGGATCTAAGCGCCACCACGCTCCCGGACGAGATGGTGACCATCATTGAGAGCGTGGGGCTGATTGAAAGCATCCCTCTGTGGGCCATCACTCTGCTGGGCTCCCTGTTTATCTGGGTACTGGCCCTGGTAATGATTCTGACGGTCTACAGCCGTTTTTTCAAACTCTACATCGCCACCGCGTTCGCCCCTGTTCCTCTGGCGAGCTTCGCGGGACAGCCCTCCAGCAGCATTGGCGTGGCCTTTCTGAAAAGCTACGCCGCCATCTGCCTGGAGGGCTGTGTTATTGTATTGGCCTGTGTGATTTTCTCCGCCTTCGCTTCGTCCCCGCCCGCCATAGCGGACAGCTCTCTCGCTCCGGCCACCATTGTATGGAACTATGTGGGCAAACTGATTTTCAATATGCTGGTGCTGGTGGGTTCCATTAAGATGAGCGACCGGCTCATCCGGGAGTTAATGGGGCTGGGTTAATCTACATCACGCCACAGGTCATCCACCTTGACGCTGTATCCTCCGCCCGGTGCGGATTCGCCGTTTTCCCTTGCCTCACGTAGCCGCGCCAGGAAGATCTCCTCGGAAATCTGATTCTCCCGTCGCCGGGCAATGATAGAGCGGATCTTTTTGACAAAAGAAACAATCCACGATACGACGACGATGGCCAGCATAGCATACCAAATGCCTTCGCCAAGCACGCGGTGGGCCTCAAACCACTCGTGGAACAGCGTGGGAACGATCAATGCATATAGGAGGGGGATAGACAGACGAAATACCGCAGCTACCCTGAACAGAATGGACAAAAGAATCATCAAAGCGCCCAACATCAAATATGCCATAACTGCTTCCTCCTTTGGTAAGTTATACGCATCGTACCATACGCAGGCAGATTTTGCAAGCGTCTGTCTGCCGATTCTAAAACCTGGAGGTGATTTCACTGGAGGTACGCATCAACAAGGAAGTACGGGACTATCAGGAGAGCTTATTTTTTGGCCTCACCCTGCGGCAGTTTATTTTCGCCCTGCTGGCTGTCGCCGTGGCCGTGGGGATCTACTTCGGCCTACGCCCAGTGCTGGGCAGCGAGGTGGGCTGGGTGTGTATCCTGGCCGCCTTTCCCTTTGCCCTGGGCGGCTTTTTTCAGTATAACAGCATGACCTTTGAACAGTTTATCCTGGCCGTGATCCGCTCCGAGCTGCTCTATCCGAAACGGCTCGTGTTCAAATCGGACCACCTGTATGCCAAAGCCCTGGATAATTCAACGCTGAAGGAGGCTGTCAAGCTTGATTAAAACCCTGCTGACCACGTTAAAGCAGGATAAAGAGACATTTGAGGTACCGAAATCCGTACAGGACGCCATCCCCATCCGCCGCCTCTGGCCGGATGGGATTTTTCAATTCGGAAGCAAATTCTCCAAGACCCTGCGGTTCAGCGACATCAACTACGCCATCGCATCCAAAGAGGACAAGACGGCCATGTTCCTGGACTACTCCGAGCTGCTCAACGCGCTGGATGCCGGGTCCACCACCAAGATCACCATCAACAACAAGCGGGTCAACCGGGAGGACTTTGAACGGGAGATCCTGTTGCCCCGGCAGGATGACGCGCTGGACGGCTACCGGGCCGAGTACAACGCCATGCTCATGGACAAGGTCACCGACTCCTCCAACAGCGTGACCCAGGAGCGGTATATCACCCTGTCCGTCCACCGCAAGAGCGTGGAGGAGGCCCGCACTTTCTTTGACCGGGTGGTACACGATGTGACCTCCCGGCTGAACCATCTGGACTCCCACAGCGAGGAACTGGACGCAGTGGAGCGCCTGCGGGTGCTCCACGACTTCTACCGCGCCGGGGAGGAGACGGAGTACCACCTGGATCTGCGGGAGTGTATGCGCTGCGGCCACTCTTTCAAGGACACCATCTGCCCGGACAGTCTGGAATTCAAGAAGGACCACTTCGTCATGGGGAACAAGTATGGCCGGGTGCTGTTCCTCAAGGAGTATGCCAGCTACATCAAGGACTCCATGATCAACGAGCTGACCGGCCTAAACCGAAATTTGATGCTGTCCATCGACATCATCCCCGTGCCCACCGACGAGGCCGTGCGGGAGCTGCAGAACCGCCTGCTGGGGGTGGAGACAAACGTGACCAACTGGCAGCGCCGGCAGAACAGCAACAACAACTTCTCCGCCATTGTACCCTATGACCTGGAGCAGCAGCGGAAGGAGACCCGCGAGATGCTGGACGACCTGACCACCCGTGACCAGCGGATGCTGTTCGCGGTGGTGACGCTGGTGCATCTGGCGGACAGTAAGAAGGAGCTGGACAGCGACACAGAGGCCCTCCAGTCCATCGTCCGGAAACACCTGTGCCAGCTCGCCCCTCTGAGCTGGCAGCAGGCGGACGGCCTCGTCACGGCTCTGCCCCTGGGCCTGCGGCGAATCAGCGCCCTGCGCACCCTCACCACCGAGGCCCTGGCCGTGCTCATGCCCTTCAAGGCCCAGGAGATCTGCCACCAGGGTGGCGTATACTATGGACAGAATGTCATCAGCCGGAACCTCATCCTGGCCAACCGGAAGGAGCTGCTCAACGGCAACGGGTTTGTCCTGGGCGTCTCCGGCTCCGGCAAGTCCTTCACCGCCAAGCGGGAGCTGGCGGCGCTGGCCCTGGCCACCGGCGACGATATTATTTGTATCGACCCGGAATCGGAGTACCGGCCCATCATTGAAGGGCTGGGCGGCGAGGTGGTCAATATCTCCGCGACTTCGCCCAACCACATCAACGCCATGGACATGGAGCAGGGTTACGGCGACGGGGAGAACCCGGTGGTGCTCAAGTCCGAGTTTCTTCTCTCGCTGTGTGAGCAGCTCATGGGCAGCCGCCAGCTCTCCGCCAAGGAGAAGTCCATCATCGACCGCTGCACGGCCCAGTGCTACCACGGCTACATCCGGGGCGGGTACCAGGGCAGCGTCCCCACCCTGCGGGATTTCCACGCGGAACTGCTCCGCCAGCCGGAGCCAGAGGCTCGCGACGTGGCCCTGGCCATTGAGCTGTTCACCGAGGGCAGCCTGAACACCTTCGCCAAGCCCACCAACGTGGACACCAGCTCCCGTATTCTCTGCTACGACATCCGGGATCTGGGCAAGCAGCTCCTCCCCGTGGGGATGCTGGTGGTGCTGGACAGCGTGTTCAACCGCATCATCCGCAACCGCAGGCTGGGCAGGAGCACCTGGGTCTATATTGATGAGATCTATTTGCTGTTCCAGCATGAGTACAGCGCCAACTTCCTCTTCACCCTCTGGAAGCGGGTGCGGAAGTACGGGGCCTGCTGCACCGGCCTGACCCAGAATGTGGACGACCTGCTCCAGTCCCACACGGCCCGCACCATGCTGGCCAACAGCGAATTTCTGGTCATGCTCAACCAGGCGAGCACGGACCGGGCGGAGCTGGCCCGGCTGCTCAACATCTCGGACAACCAGCTCTCCTACATCACCAATGTGGACTTTGGCCGGGGACTCATCAAGTGCGGCAGCGCCATTGTGCCCTTTATGGACCATTTCCCCAAGAATAACCTCTACCGGCTCATGAGCACCAAGCCCTCCGAGGCGGATGCGGCGGCGTAACACAGAAGGGGCAGGGCCCTCCTGGGCCCCGCCCCTCTTCGCGGGAGGTGATACTCCATCCAAAAGATAAAAGAAAAACCCACGGTACAGAAGAAACTTAAAGAGAAGATACAGGCAGCGCCCAAGGAGCTGACCCGGCGCGGGCTGGAGGACGGCGTCGAGCGCCTGAGAGGGCAGCTCCGGGATACCGCCCAGGGCGGTCAGGCAGACCGCTATGGCGGTGACCAGATCGAGGATGCCGCGGCCGGTGGAATACGCCAGGCAGAGCACCGTGCGGAACGGCTGCTTGGAAGGGGGAAAAAGAAGCGCGGTGGCCCCTCCGCCGACGTTGTTTCCAATGGACCGCCTGTCCCAACAGAGGATACCCCAACGCATCCCCCTGCCGAACAGTGGCCAAGAATCAAGACTCGGGAGGTAACCAGGAGTTCTTCAACGGTTCCGGCACTGGAACCATCCCCACAGGCGGCCTCTAAGCCTACGATCAAAATGAAGGGGGCCTATCTCCAGCGGGGATCGCCGCCTCCCACAGAGCCGCCTGCCCAGGGCAGTCGAATGCTTGTGCGGGAACAGGGCCGGATCGTGGCCAGGGATCGGGCACAGCGGCGTGGCCGGCTGGAGGCCACATCCACACCCAAGAGTGACGGCAGAGCGTCTTCGGCCCGCAAAGCCGGAGGAAAAGCTGGTGGGAGCAGATACGCTTCACCGCACCCAGCCTCCGCATCAGGAGTGCCTGTGCGCCGGGCGTCTCAAGAACATATCGTTCCAGGGAAGGGCCCGTCCGCATCAAAGAGAGTTTCGCACCCTCCGCGCGGCGCGGTAAAGACCGCGGAGCACACCTCCAGGCGGACCATCAAGACGGCAGACCAGGCGGCCAAAACGGCGGAGAGGACGGCGAGGGCCGCCCCCAGGACTATGCAAGCTGCCGCGAACCTCACCCGGCACACCGCCCAGGCGGTCCGCGCCACGGCCCAGACAGCGGCTGTGACCGCCAAAGCAGCGGCCAGATCCGCCGTGGCGGCGGCCAAGGCCGCCATCGCCGCCGCTCAGGCACTGCTCTCCGCCCTTGCGGCGGGCGGCGGGGTTGTCCTCGCGCTCGTGGTTGTGGTGTGTTTGGTCGGAATCCTGATCGTCTCACCCTTCGGCATCTTTTTCGCGGACGGCGGGAACGCCCCGGACGCCGTCTCCCCATCGGCGGCTGTGGCCCAGCTCAACCGTGAGCTGGCGGACCGGCTGGAGGAGCTGCAGGCCGGTGGGGCATACGACAGCGTGGAGGTGCATGGCCAGCCTCCTGGCTGGCCGGAGGTATTAGCCGTGTTTGCTGCCCGGACGGCCGCAGCGGATAACGGCGTGGATGTGGCGGTACTGGACCCGGACCGGGTGGAACGGCTGCGGACGGTGTTCTGGGATATGACAAAGATTACCACCCAGGTAGAGACCATAGAACACACGGGAACCGGAGAGGAGGGCGGATGGACGGAGTCAATCCTGCACATCACCATCACCCCCAGGACGCCGGACGATATGCGGGTATTCTATCAATTCACCGATGACCAAAATGAGGCGCTGGACGAGCTGCTGGAAAACCAGGAGCTTCTGGCCGCGCTGGCGGGTGACCTGAGTATCTCCGCCCCGGACGCCAAGGCCCTGCTGGCCGCGCTCCCGGAGGATTTGTCTCCAGAGCGGCGGGCCGTGGTGGAAACCGCCTGCTCCCTGGTGGGCAAGGTGAACTACTTCTGGGGCGGCAAATCCCTGGTTCTGGGCTGGGACGAGCGATGGGGCACCATTCAGAAGGTCACTGCGGCAGGTAGCTCCACCACCGGAACCTACCGACCCTACGGGATGGATTGCAGTGGATTTGTCGATTGGGTATTCTACAATGTGACAGGCGGGGAGTACATCATAGGCCACGGGGGTGGGGCCACCATGCAGCACAATTACTGTACGGAGATCTCCTGGGACGAGGCCCTCCCTGGGGATCTGGTCTTCTACCCAGGCGACGAGCATGTGGGTATCGTGGGCGGCAGGGATGGGAACGGAGAGCTACTCATTGTCCACTGCGCGTTCAGCCAGGACAATGTGGTCATTACCAGTCTGCAAGGGTTTACATCTATTGGGAGGCCCTTGTACTACGTCAAATAAATTCCGTTGATAGGTTTGCCAGCTCTCTTTTGTTACCTCCATTGGCCGTGCTGCCCTGGTAAATAGGGCTCCAGAAGTTTCCGTTGGATAATAAAGCCTCAAGGTCTAACAAAACTGCGAGCAGAAAGAAATATATGTAAATTTGGATTGACTTTTGGTGCATATTGTACTAATATTGTTGTAGAAAGAGTACAATCTTATTGGATATAATTCACAAAGGAGAGGACGTAAATGAAGGAATCTAAATACAATGTTTTCCTGAAAAAAGATCCTGCAAATCCCGAAAGCCCCATTATTGCGTTTAACGGTATGACCTGTTCTCTGGCTGCGATGACACCTAGTGAGTATGAAATATTTCTAAAGGGCAGAGACAATTCGTTCGAGGATTGTAACAGTACATGCTTTATGCGAAAAACGTGTTCGTAATATTAATTTTATTTTGCAAAGCAAATTTTACGAAAACTGTTTCTGGAGCAACAGAAGTTGAGGTTAATGGAAATTTTTATGATATTCAAGGGGTAGATGCTATTCCTCTTGGAGAAACATATAACGTTGTAATTGAGCGTCATGGAGTTCAAACACCATGGGACTGAAAAAAGATATATCTTGCGTCGTTGAAGGCCGAGTGGGTCAATGCGCATATGATCCAGATATTTTGAAAAGCGGTCAAGAATCGGGGCGATCCCCTCGGCCTGTCCTGGATGCACCGTAGCAAGGGTTGGCGGAACGGCTATGTCGTTCCGCCAACCCTTGCTTTATATCAACTTTATTTGGTCAGGCTTTCCACAAAACGCATCAGGATGGTGGCAACCTGAGCCCGGGTGGCGCTGCTCTGGGGAGCCAATAGCCCGGCATCGGTGCTGGAGATCAGACCCTCGCCCACAGCCCAGCGCAGGGCCTCTGTGGCGTAGGCGCTGACGCTGGCGCTGTCCCCGAAGGAGGACAGGGAGCCGTCCCCGGAGGGACTGCCCACGTAACGCCACAGCATCGTGGCAAGCTGCTCCCGGGTGATGGAACCATCTGGATTGGAGCCGTCGGAGATACCGTTTTCCTTGGCCCAAGTCATTGCTTTTTCATACCACACGGCGCCGCCGGTGGTGTCCTGCCCGTCAAAGCGGGCAAGAACGGTCATCAGCATGGCCCGGGTCATGGGACCGTCAGGGGTGAAGGTATTCTCGCCGGTTCCGGAGAACAGCTCATGGGCTGTGGCGAAGGTGATGGCGTTCTCCGCATAGTGACCGTTGGTGTCGGTAAAATCGCGGCTGCGGTCCACCAGTACCAGCTCGGCGGAGCCCTCCAGCTTGACGGTCATACCGTCTCTGGTGGGGACGGACAGCTTCACAATCTCGCCGGTGTCCGCGTCCACGGCCACGGTGCCGTAGTCCGTGTCGGCGGGAATGGTCACAACAGCCTCACCCACGGACTTTGGAATAGTGACCTTGGCGGTCACATCCTTGCCGGGCTCGTCCACGGTCTTAACCTTGACGCCGTTCTTGGCAGTCTCAGTGGTGGTGACAGTGCAGTCCTTCCTGGTCTCCACTTCCAGGGTAGAACCGTCCTTAAACATTGTGGTCTCCGTGACGGTGCCGGTTTTCTTGTCGGTGATGGTGGTCGTAGTGGAGCCATCCGGATTTTTGACAGTTTCGGTTGTGTTGTTGGAGCTGCCGGAACTGCTGGAGCTACTGGAGCCGCTGCCAGAAGAACCGCCATCTTCATTCCCGGACTGCTTCCCAGCCAGCTCGTAGACCGCCATGGTGCCAGATACCTCACAGGCCGCCAGCAGCAGATCTTTTCCGGTGGGACTGACTGCGGCCGGCACAAAGGCCAGCCCCTCGGGGGCAACATCGCCGCCGGTGACCCACTTGTCCAGCTCATCATCCTCATACTGCTCAGAGCCTGGGACCGTGGAAGAAAAGTCGCGGGAGTTGATGTAGTTGACGTAGGAAACATGGGCGGGGTCGGTGACATCATAGACCATCACGCCGCCGCTACGCTCCAGGGCAATGAAGGCGTAGATCCTGCCATCCACGGTACCCACAGTGACACTCTCCGCCTCGGGGCCCTTCTTGCCGGAGCGGTCGTCCTTCACAGCGTTGTCGTTGGAGGCGTTGAAGTAGTCGGGGAAGTACTTGGCGGTGAGGGCCTCGAAGTCGTTGCCGCTGGTAAAGACTTCCTCGATGCCGGTGTCAGTGACCTCATAGAGTGTGAAAGAGCGGCCGCCGAAGAGATAGTCCTTCTTACTGTCCAGGCCGTCATAGTCGCCGGTGTCGAAGAACACTACCTTGCCGGTAAGACCGGAGTTTTCTGCGGTGATGGAGCCGGTGGGAGAACTCTTGCCCTTGCCGAAGTTCACCTCTTTCTCATTGAGATAGTCGCCCCACTCACGGCTGTCGCCCTCGTTGGCGGTGAGCAGCCAGGTCCTGCCGTTCTGCTCAAAGGCTGCGATGCCGTCGGGCATACGGATGCCCATCAGGCTTTCATAGGTCTTGGGGTTATAGGCATCATCTTTTTTGTGGATGTCCACGGGGGTCTTGCTATGGTCCTCAAAGCCGGCGGAGTAGACACCGGTGAAGGTTTTGGATGCAAGATCCATCACAGCGATGGCGTTGTTCTCCTGGAGAGTCACATAGGCCCTGCCGCCGGAGACGGCGATGTATTCGGGTTCCAGGTCCACGGAAGGGGCGGTGTCCTTCTTCAGGATAATGCCGCTGGAGGCCAGGGCGTCCCGCTGTTCGTCAAAGGAGGCGAAGTCCACCACGGCAGCTGTGCCCGCGGTCACATCCACCACACTGACGGAGCCCTTGGGGTCCGTGCTCCCCTCGCCGTAGCCCAGGCGGGGCTCGCCCTCGTCGGCGGTGAGGACGGTGTTGTTGCCGGCAAAGGTGACCATGTCGGGCTGTACGCCCACGGGGACCACCTTGTCCAGAGTCAGGGAACCGTCGGTATTGCAGGTGAACAGGGCCACCCGGCCGGCATCGGCATAGCCCTCGGCCTGGAGGGCGGCGGCCAGGAGTTTCCCGTCGGGGGAGACAGCTACGGAGGTCATGTCGCCGTAAGTAAAAGAGCTATCCTTAGCCTGTACGGCGGCCTTTACATCAAAGGTGGTTCCGGTGAGGGCAGATACCACGCCGGTATTTTTCAGCTCACCCATGGGGATGACGGCCAGCAGGCCGCTCTTGCCATTGACGGCATAGGCATAGCCGTTGTCGCGGTTGTAGGCCACGATCTCCATGACGCCGCCGTCCACATCGAACTGACCGGCGCTGTAACCGGCGATCTTGGTTAGCTCCAGGCTGGCGGAGCCGTTCTCCATGCCCGCGGTCTGGGCCGCAGGGGCATCAGGGGCCTGCTCCACCGTCACCCAGACAGGGTTTGCATAGAAGCAGAGGCTGGCGTAGTTGGAGTCGTTGATGGTGTCAAAACGGGTGTGATTGTCGCCGATGCCGGAGTAGTCGGCGTCGGCGAGGGGGTCGCCGTTCTCGTCCACCTGGGACACGGTGGTGCCCCGCAGGCGGAAGTACAGGTTGCTGTCGGCCTCCACGGAGAAGGTGAGAGTGTAGTACCCATCCCCGCCCAAGGCCTGGGCCAGTTCATCCTTGCCAAAGGTCTTGACGATCTTGGCGTCAGTATTGCTGGTGCTGCCGTACTGGCTCTCATCCACCTTGCCGGTGACATGGCCCATGATCAGGTCAACATGGTCCAGCTCGGGGGTGTTGTCCACGGCGATGTCGGTGTCGGTGCCGAAGAGTTTCTCATAGTTGTTGGTATTACCCGCCTTGAAGCGGACAGTGACGGTCAGCTGGTCGCCCTTTTCGGTACTCAGCTCACCGCCCATGCCTGCGCTGGCCGCGCCATCGGAAACGGTGAAGGACAGGTCGGAGATCAGATTGCCGTACACGGAGTAAGCGTTGCCGGAGCGCATGCCTTCCACCACGTCAGAGAAGGTGAACTGCCCGTCATCGCCGGGCTCCACCCACACCTGGTTGGCGGAGTATTCACTGGCCCAGTAGCCGCTGGAGTACTGTTCATCGGCGCTGACTTTGAAGTGGAAGTCGGAGTTGGCGAAGTTGTAGAACTTACGGCCCTCGGACAGCAGAGAGTCCCACACGCCGCCGGTGACGGCGATCATCTCGTCGGCGCCGTTGCGGATGTCTCCCTCGGGCAGCTCGCAGCGGCCGCTGCCAGACATCTGGTTGCCCGGCATACCCTCAAAGCCAAAGACCACGCTGGGGGCCGCGTCGTTGAGGCGGCGCAGGTTTTCAATGGTCACCTCACCGTTGCCGCCGTTGTGGCGGGACGGGTGGTTAGGCAGGGCATAGCTGCCAGGGTAGTGCTCCTCCAGCCAGGCTACTGCCTCATAGGCCGTCTCCGGCCGTCCGTCGTGCTTGCGGTCGCCATAGAGCGCCTGCTCGTCCATATCGTCGCTCTTCTCGTCCAGGGCAAACAGGCTGGTGGGGTCGTCGCCGGAGCCCTGGCTGGCATACAGCCACTCAAAGGCGTGGATGCCGGAGAGGTCAGCTTCCCCGTTCTCGTCCAGGATTCCCACGCTGGCGTGGTCCAGACCGGGCATATCCCATTCAAAGCCGGTGTTCAGCAACTTGTCGGTATATTCGCCCTTCACCTGCAACTTCTCCAGCTCCCGGATCTGGGTCTGTACTGCCACATAGAAGGCGGTGTCGTACTGGCCGTTGCCCTGACCGTCCACACCGTTATAGGACTGGCGCAGATGGTCGGCCAAGCCCAGGAAGTCAAAGGCATCACCATATTGGAGGTTGCCAAACCGGGCGGCACTGTTGTCCCCGCCCTGGAGCACCTCCTCGTTGCGGAAGGCGGCGGCCAGTACGTTGGGCAGGGACATAAAGGCGGAGGTGGCATCCTTGGATTGGCCGGTGTGGGTGTGGTACTCTCCGGTCATCCACTGGCCCTCACTCTGAGCCGTCTGCTCCTCGCGGGCCATGCCGGCAAAGCGCTCGTCAAAATCAATGTCAATCTCGCCCTCATTGCCAGGGCCAGTGAGGAAGTTTACGTCAAAGAAGGTCTTCTCGCTCTCGTCCAGGGAGGCGGCGTAGGGGGAGTAGATGGAGTAATAAATCTTGTCGGCGCTCTCGTCAAACTCCAGGTAGCGGAACCAGCCGTTGCCGCCGTTGTAGGCAAATTGCAGGTCGGTGAGGATGGAGATGACCTGCTTGCCGCTGGTGTTGGTCAGCGTCTCCACGCCGGAGCCGTGGCTGTGGCCGCCCACCAGCATAAAGACCTGGTCATAGTCCTTGACAATGTCCCACAGCTTGCTGCCCTGGCTGCTGAGCTTGATGGAGCTGGGCTGGGTGTCAGAGCAGTTTTGCAGGTCGTGGGTGGTTACGATGGTGGGGCAGTTGGGATACTCCTCCAGCACGGAGCGGAGCCATTCCTCATCCTCGCTGTTCCAGGCAGTGTTGTTGTTGCTGCCTGAGCCGCTGCCCGAGCAGGACAGGGAGATGATCAAGTAGTTGTAGCTCCCCGCCCGCAGGAACATATAGGAGCTGTTGCCGTCGCCGTTGGGGGACTGGGTCAGGTACCAGCTGGTACGGCGGGTCCAGGCAGTACTCTTGCCGGAGAAGCTGTTGTAATAGTTGTGGGTGCCGCTGGTCCAGCCGTCATGGTTGCCCATCTGGATCAGGAACTTTACCCCCGCGTCGGGCAGGCGGTAGAAAGCATCCCGAGCGCTGACATACTGGGCATCGTCGTTGTTGTCGTCCACCACGTCGCCCAGGTGGACGACGCCGGCCACGTTCAGCTCGTCGGCGCTGTCAATGAGGCCGTCAATGGCGGCGTCCATCACGTCGGGGCGGAATTCCACGGTGTTCTGGGTGTCCGGAATCAGGACGATGTTGTAGTTGTCCTCATTCCGGAGGGTGTAGTCCTCGTTGCTGCCGAACTCGCCCACATAGTCCTCGGGGTTGGGGACCAGCCACTGATCCTTGTCCAGGGCCTCGCCGGAGATGCGGATCTCCTGCAGACTGCCCTGGAGGAACTTGTCCAGGGTCTGGCCGCCATCCTTCCACCAAGAGGAGCCCACCCGAAACCGTCCATCCGCAGGATCGGCGTACATGCCGACCATCTCGTCGGACACGTAGTCCCGGAATGCCTCGCAGCCGTTGACATAGGTGGCGATCTCGTGGCCGTCGGAGACAATGGCGATGTGGTACCACACGCCGCCCTGGTCCATAGTCACTGACCAGGCCGCGGAAGACATGGTGTGGTTGCCGGCCGCGTTGCCGGTGATGAACTGGATCTCCTTGCAGTTGGAGATGGAGGCGTACATGGTGCCCTGCTCGCCCTCTGGATTGCCGCCGTCGGAGCCTTGTCGGGCAATGAGGCTCATCCACTGGTCAGCGGCGGTCCAGTCCTCGGGGAAATAATAGAGGAACTCCAGGGTATAGCCGTTCTCAAATTCCTCGTCGTTGATAGGAGCGTCTTCCACGGTAATGAAGTCGGCCCCTGTGCGATTTCCTTTATCCTTCGTGCCGTCGTCTCCATTGAACACCAGGCTGCCGCCCTCGCCGGTCATGCTCTCGTCGGAGAAAGAGAGGTAGTTCTCCCAGTCTGCGGCTCCGGTGTCTGCGGTAAGCTGGCTGTTTACATAGAGCTGCATTTTCAGGTCATTGTCATTGCCGCTCTGGTCCTCGATGATCAGGCTGCCATCGGAAATGCTGCCAGTGGTAAACTGCTCACCAAATTTCCAGTCTGCGGCCACATCAACCTGGTCCAGTTCCTGCGCCGGTGTACTCAGCCAGTCGGATACCGCCTCGATACCCTCCTTGAATTCTTCACCGGCCTCCGCCGCCAGCGCTCCCGGACATCCTCCCAAGAGCACTGTGAGCGCAAGAAGGCCTGTTGTGAATCGTCGGTGCAAATTATGTTTCATATTGTTTGGTCCTTTCTTAGAAAATATCGGTGATATTCTACCGAAGGGTAACCTTTTTATCCTCCAGGAAACTGTAAAGTGCTTGTAAAATATCCTGGTCAGGCCTTTCGCGACGGTTTTAGCTGCTGCTGTATCCAGAGCAAGCGGTTTCCAATTTCTGCATCTGTCAGACCACAAAGCTCCTCCCAGTTTAGGAAGGGATCAAAGGTAATAGTTAGCACTGCCCCAATTTAGCAGTTAAGTCGGGTCGGCGCTAACAGCCCCGGTATTCAGGGCCGATACAGCCCTGAAGGACGCAATCAAATAAGCAGGGATCGTAAATATGCGATGCCTCTTCCCGTATTTCTGTGAATCATCATACGTGGCTGAACGCCCCCTGCTTTCGCTATGGGGATTTGGCCTGCATAGGCAGTGGCTGAGGCCGCATAATGGTTCCGCTTTTATACGATGATCTAATCCAGAAGGCGGCATTTACCTGGATTTCGTGTCCGAACGAACGGAGTCCAGCCGCTGGACTCTGTGAGCATATCCGCAGAAAAATCAGCCCCACAAAAACCCGCCTCTCCGAGCACTCGCTCAGAGGGGCGGGTTTCGTTTCTGCTCTATCTTTCGGCAATCAACAGCAAGAAAAACAGGGATATAATCCTTCTCTGTTATCAGGGGACGCAAGGCCGCCGACATATAGTGCCCACAGTCATCTCCTATCCATTTTGCGTCAACTACTTCCTGCCTGCCGCATAGCACACAGGCAGAACACGCCCTCCTAGCAGGGCGTGTTCCACTACCCAGAAATCATGTGAAGACAGATACGCAATAAACTCCCCGGCGTTCCAGGCGTGGTAGATACGAAAGCCGGTCCGCTCCATGCCCCAGGTCCGCAGCCTGGCCAGTTTTCCCCCGGCGTGGACAAAGGTAGGAGCAAATAGCCACCCGCCCGGCTTTAAGACTCTCCGAGCTTCCCGCAAAACCCTGTCCGGCTCCGGTAAGATATGCAGTGCATTTGCGATCACCACGTCAAAGGTTTCCGAGACATACGGCAGATGGGCGGCGTCCTGCACCGAGAAGTGGAGCCGGGAAGATCCGGTCCGCTTCTTCGCTTCCGCGATCATACTGGAAGAGACGTCGGTGGCCTCCCACAGCCGGACATACGGAGACAGGGGAAAGGATAGCTGACCTGTGCCGGAGGCCAATTCCAGTACATTCATATCCCGGGTAAGATGCGGACGAATGCGATTACAGATTTCTGCATATACCGGTGCTGAGCGCCGCATGAATTTGGTGTAATGTGCGGCCATTCCCTGCCAGAAGTCCAAGTCTGATTTCTTCATAGTGATACGCCTCTTTGCGGGTTAGTTGTTGGTAACTAGAGAATACTCCAAAAGTCTCTGTTCCACAAGCCCTTTTTGATGAAGAAAGCCGCGTTGCAGACCAGACGGCCCGCAACGCGGCTTCCCTGCTATGCTAAGAGTTCCAACAACTGCCGGATGTTTTTCTTGCCGAAGGATACCTGCTCCCCATCATTGACAACCAGACAGGGAACGCTCATGACCTGATACTTCTCCCGCAGGTCTGGGAAGTGATTCAAGTCATAAACCTGGGCAGTGATATGGGGATTTTCCGCAGCGATCCGCTGGGCCGCTGTCACCAGCCCCGGACATATGGTACAGGAGAGGGAAACCAGAAGCTCTAATTTGATGGGCTTCTGGATGGACTGGATTGCTGCTTTTGTATCTTCATCCAGAGCCTGTCCCGGTCCGGCGGCATTGTAGAGGCCCAGGATGAAGGAGGTGAACTCGTGGCCGCCGGGGACTCCGTGGAAGGCAAGGCCTGTCCAGCCCCCATCCGGCCGACAGACCCGGACACAGGGCAGGTGGTCAATTCCTTCTGTTGGACCTGTTTCCACTGTGAGCTTGCTGCTCTGTGCCGCCAGCTCCTCCATATACTGCTTCAATTCAGCGGAAAGAGGCGTTTCGTCTAGATGCAGCCGCAGGGTCAAAGGCGAGGACATCCGGGCAAATACCGTATGGAGCTGGGCCAGCATATTCCCCGTAAAAAGGGCGCTGCCTGTTTCAGCGGAAGCCGCCGTTTTTTCTGCCCGGCTCACCGGAGCCTTGGGATGTACGCCGGTCTTTTCCTGCATGGCGGCACACAGGCGTTCCAGCTCCGTGGCGGCAAGGGCGCCGTCTCCCACGGCGGTGACGACCTGCCGCAGAGGCTTGACACATACATCGCCGGCCGCGTACAGTCCGTCCGCAGTCGTCTTTTGGCTCCGGTCTGTCAGGATATAGCCCTAGTCATTCAATTCAGCCAAGCCGCGCACCAGCTCTGTGGCTGGCTCATAACCGGCAAAGACGAACACGCCGAAGGTCTCGCCGTCCACCGCACGATGCTCGGTCGATTGGCCGGTTTTGGTATTCCGGTACTGGAGATAGCGGAGGGCGGTGTCGCCGGAAACCTCCTCCACCTCTGTGTTGGTGAGGACAGCGATCTTCTCGTGGTTTCTGGCTGCATCCGCCGTTGCCTGGGCGCAGGTGAAGTCGTCTCCCCGGATCAGAATGGTCACATGGCGGGCGTACTTGGTGAGGAACACGCTCTCCTCCGCCGCGGCGAAGCCGCCGCCCACCACAAAGACATCCTTCCCGGTGAAGAACTCCCCGTCGCAGGTGGCGCAGTAGGCCACGCCCCGGCCGCGGAATTGCTCCTCACCCTGGAAGCCCACCATACGGGGATGGGCGCCGGTGGCCAGGAGAACACCGAAGCACTTCAACTCCCACCGGCCGGTGCGGACGGTCTTTACATCACCGGAGAGCTCCAGCCCGATGACCTCGGCCAGCAAAAATTCAGCGCCGAAGCCCTCTGCCTGCTTTCGCATGGTCTCGGTAAGCTCCGTCCCGCTGGCCCTGCCTACGCCGGGATAATTCACCACTTCCGAGGTAATGGTGATCTGTCCGCCGAAGTGGTCCTTCTCCACGACCACCACCCGGTAGCGGGCCCGGGCCAGGTAGAGGGCGGCGGTGAGCCCAGCAGGACCGCCGCCGATGACCACGACATCGTAAAAATTTGCCGTCTGTTCCATGGTTTAGAGTTGTCCCACCAGATCCAGACTGGGCTTCAGGGTTTCAGCGCCGGGCTGCCACTTCGCCGGGCAAACCTCGTCTCCGTGCTCCGCTACAAACTGGCAGGCCTGCACCTTCCGCAGCAGCTCGTCGGCGTTCCGGCCCACATTGCCAGCGTTGACCTCATAGGCCACAATTTTCCCCTCGGGGTTGACGATGAAGCTACCGCGCTCCGCCACACCGTCGGCCTCAATGTAGACCTCAAAATCTTTCGCCAGACAATGTGTGGGGTCGGCCAGCATGGGATACTGGATCTTTTGGATGCGCTCCGAGGTGTCATGCCACGCCTTGTGGACAAAGTGGGTATCGCAGGAAACGGAGTAAATCTCGCAGCCGATGGCCTGGAACTTTTCGCAGAGGTTGGCTAAGTCCTCCAGCTCCGTGGGGCACACGAAGGTGAAGTCAGCGGGATAGAAGAAAAACACGCTCCACTTGCCCAGTACATCCGCCTTGGCGACGGTGCGGAACGCGTTGTTTTGATAGCACTGGACAGAGAAATCGGCAATTTCTTTTTGAATCAGGGACATAGGAATACCTCCATTCATAATTTCATTTGGTTAGTGATAGCTAACCAAATGAAATTATACAGCTTCACAGGAGAATCGTCAAGCGGCGCTTGGTGATTTCTGAAATAAACTATCATTTCCATCCGATTAACTCTTTCTGAAATTGAGCAGAGCAGGGGCGGCTTACAAAAGCTACAAAAGCCGTCCCCTGCCCTGGTACTCCACTGGAAGATAGTCTGCACACTACTATTTCTGAAGCGTGCCGTCAGTTTTTTCTTTCTCGAAAGCTGATACTATATCTATGTTTGTTCAGCATGGTTTCCTCCTTCCGCAAAAGACCACTCCATGCCAGATAGGAAAAGAGATGACTGGGAGTCCTGTTCCCTTTTATCATCTCTCAATCACGCGCACCACAGCGTCTTGGTGATCTTCCGTCAGAGCGAAGTTAGACTCAAGGCCGGCGGTGATGTAAATATCGCCCTCAGCGGTCACAAAGACCGCCTCGAAGTCGTCGCTCTCCTGCCACAAGGCAGCGGACTTTTCCAATCCCATTACAAACAGGGCGGTGGAAAGCCCATCGCATGCCAGGCCGTTGTCTCCCACAACGGTGACGGAGGTCAGGCCGCTTTCTGCCGGGCGGCCGGTGGCAGGGTCCATGATATGCCAGTAGGTATTCCCGTCCTGCTCGAAATAGCGTTCATACCCGCCAGACGTGACCATCGCCTGATCCTGAATAGAGAGAACGATCATCGGTGTGCCGCCTCTAGGGGCTTTGACCGCGATCTTCCAGGGATCGCCGTCCGGCCTGCAGCCAACTGTCTGAACATTGCCGCCCAAGTTCAACAAAGCGGAATCCACGCCGTTTTCCCTCAAGTATTGAGCAGCCCGGCTACCAACAAATCCCTTGGCAACGCTGCCCAGGTCAATTTCCATACCGTCCGGCACAGACACGGCGCCGGTTTCGGCGTCATATCGGATCTGTGTGTAATCCACATGGGCCAACAGCCCCTCCAGGGTTTCCGCCTCTGGCACCTGATAGCTCTCCGTGGTGAACCCCCAGGCCCGCACGACCGGATAAATTGAAATATCCAATGCGCCGCCGGTACGCTGACACATAGCAAGTGCGGACTGCATCAACTCTGCGGCGGAACCTGTCAGTGTACCGGTGCCGGTTTGGTTGATCGTGTAAAGTTCGCTGGTTTCATCCGTCACGGAAACCTTTTCTTCTAAATCAGAAATCAAAGTTTCTACATCTGCCAGCAGAGATTTATTCCCATATATAGTAAGATCCATAACCGTGTCCATAGCAAAAAAAGAATTTGTCTGGGGCTGTTCGGAAACAGTACCTGTACAACCAGCGAACATACATAGAGCAAGGGGAATAATCAGCCAGAACCGCTTCATAGTCTAGCTTCCTCCCGCAGTATAAAGCCAGTCCCCAAAATAGAAATCTCCATTGACAAATCCTCCCTGAGTGTATATACTTCTGCTTTGTGATGGTTAGTAATAGCTAACTGTTAGGGTAACAGATGGCGCCGGAGCCGTTTTGTTTTACGTTTTGGTTAGCTTATACTAACTATTGTGCAAACAAAATAGCCCAATGCAGGATGGTCTGCATTATAACACGGAAAGGAGGCAGTTTTCAACCCGCAATTTCCTGTGTATGGCTTGGAGGCCAGCTTCATTTTCGCCACCTAAAAAATGGTGGCAAGCTGTAAAGGAGGCTAAATGATGAAGAGAGTTCTTCGCAAATTGGGGGCATTATTTTTGTCGGTGTCTATGCTTGCTTCATTGGCTGTCAATGCGGCGGCAGTGGATGCAGGTGCGAATCTGCCGGAGGAAGTAAGTTATGCGGTAAGCGCCAACGCTTATTCCGGATCTATTGGACTAGAGTTTGGCGACGACTACGCTGATTGGATCGATGCCATTAACGGTGTAGAGGTCAATGGTGAGAAATACAACGATGGCAATGATTCCTTTTTCCCTGCCAAACCATATTGGAGGGCTGGAGTCTCTCTGTCGGGAGTCTATAGCAGTTATGCGGGAATTGAACTCTCCGGAGTGGAGGATTCTCCCGCCACAGTTGTGATTTCTGCTGCGGGCTATTCTAACCTGACCGTGGAGCTGACAGCGGGCGGCAACGATGGCTATACCGCAAAAATCAAGGACAGCGGTGATGGCGGCGAAGACGGAGAGGACAGTGGTCCTGCGGGTGAGAAGGAAGTTCCTCCCACGAACTTTACTGCCGGTTCAAATCTCGGTTCCGATTTCAGACTGACTTTTTCATCAAGTGATGCAGCTTGGCTAAACAGCATTACTAATGTCAGTGTAGGCGGCAAGGAGTGGACGAGGACAGACTATTCTACTTCGGTATGGAACAACGAAACGTATTATATTTGTGCGGGCGAGTATGACTCTTACTATGTGTTGATCGGTGAGGATTTTCCAGAAAATCCAGCCATCTGCGTTATCTCCGCAGATGGTTATAGCGATCTGACTCTCAAATTAAATAAAGAAAATTACACCGCAGAAGTGGTGGATGGAGCGACAGAGCCGGAAGAAGTGTACTCCATTACAGTGGAAGATGCTGAGAACGGCGCCGTAGCGGTTTCCTCTCAGGAGGCCACAGCGGGGGCCGCCATCACTGTGACAGTCCAGACGAGCAGCGGCTATGAGCTGGATGCGCTGACCGTGAGACAGGATGATGATACAACAGTAAGTACCGAGAAAACCGGAGATGGGTACACATTCGTAATGCCTGCAGGGAATGTGACGGTATCCGCTGCGTTCCGGGCCTCTCAATCCTCTGGTGAATCGAATCCGCCCACGACAGTGACAGCGAAATATAATTATTCGTCAATTTTTACGAGTACTGTTTACCTGGACTTCGGTCAGGATACAGATCCCCAGACCTGGTTGAAAAAAATTACTCAGGTTAGCGTTGACGGAGAAATCTACGAGCGGGAAACATCCCTGAGCATGGAGAGCAAAGCGTGGACTGTTGGTACGGACATAAATAGTGAGACGATGCCGACGGTCCTCCAGATCACGGAGGATTTCACTGCGCCCACTACGGTTGTGATTTCCGCTGAGGGTTACAAGGACCTGGTGGTGCACCTCACGAAGACTGGCAGCGGCAGCGATGCCCAGTATGCTGCTGAGATTGAGAACGGCGGCAGTACGGAACCCGATCCTGAACCTGGGACGGAAATTTCACTCAGCCAAATCAAAATTGCGGATGATGCCGGAATCATGCACGCATACCACTGGTATTTTACGTTTGAAGATGCATCGGGTTATATTGCCGCGATCACCTCTGTGTCGGTGAATGGCGTGCCCTGGGAAGTGAAAGATATTGAACCTTCCGCTGGCGGCACATATTACGCGGATGTAGAAAATAACCGCCTGGTGTTTGCAATCAATAACTTCAGCAGCTCTGGACCGGATACCCTGAAGAGCGGCGATGTTATCACGATTGCGGCTGAGGGCTATGAGGCACTGGAATTCAAGTTTGTACTTGATCAGAATGGAGAGAATCCCTCTGTTGAGGAGAACGACGGACAGGGGGATCACTATGAGCTTCATGTGAAGCTGGTGGGCTCTTTCGAGGCTGCCATCGTGGGCCAGGAAGATTATGACGGCGTTTCCGGCGCAACTGGCGGATCTTCCACCAATAAAAACAGCGATGTCACCGTTTACGGGGCGTTGGTGGAAAAAGGAACCGAGCCCGGCGAAGATGACTGGGACGAACTGGATCACTACTCCTCCGATATCAACATTGATGGAAGCAAGTGTTTTGTTTCTATTGTCCCGGACGTAGCGAACGGGACGCCTGAAAGCAGCGAGAGCGGTATGGAGGGCGTCTACATGACGATTAGCAGCGCCCTGACTCTGAGCGGCACACCGAAAGACCCGGGCAGCTATCTGATATCCATTACTGTGGCTGACAATCAGGGGCACACGGCTACCAGCAACGCACTGCCGTTCCGGATCTATACCGGAGAAGAAGCCCTAGCGGAACGGCTACAGCTGGAGAACTTGAAGCAGACGCAGGACGGCAGGTATATGTGGGACATCATGGAGCCCTGGGCCATTAAGAACTTTGGCAGCAATGTGGCTGGAGAGGAGAACAGTGTCCGTGTCCCAGCAGCGGTGAAAGCCTGGTATGGCTCCCACACCAGCGGCACATACGGTTATCTCGGCTATGACATCCCCTGGGATGATGTGCTGGCGGATAAAATTCCCCAGACACTCTATATTCCCAGCGGCTGCGATCTGACCTTTGTAAATATGGAGATCCTCAGCAGTGTCCGCATCGTGGTAGAGAACGGCGGCAAGCTGACTCTCCAGGACTCCGTGGTACAGGGCATCATCGAGGTCGAGGACGGCGGAACCTTCTCTATGAATTATAACGGCTATGGCGGCCAGGGCGAATTTTTGGTTGGCTCCTCTCTTTGCGGGCAGCTGCGTCTGGAGGACGGAGCAATTCTGGAGAATGCCGCTATCTACTCCCATATCAACTACCTTGCCAACGGCAACTTGGCAGACCGCACCAGCAATGAACCCGTGGTGGTTGCCGCCGGAGATGTGACCGTCCAGGGTCAAGTATTCATTCAGGGTGATGAAGCGGGAGACAACAAAATTGGACAGACCGGTCTGAGAGTGCGGAATGGAACGCTGAAGGTAGAGGACGGCGCAGTGCTGGTCGTCTATGGCGGAGACGCAAAAGTACAGCTCTACCCCACCAGCGGCACTGCTGTTCAGTTAGACAACGGTACAATTACCGGAGACGGTAAGGTGGTGGCGGTTGCTGGCCAAGCGTTCTGGGGAGATGGAGGTACAGCAGTTTCTGGAACTGGCACGATCTCCACCAATCAGGCGTTTTTACAGGGCGCGACCGCTTCAACCTCCAATAACGCAGAAGCAGGCAAGGCTGTCAGCGGAAATATTTCCGTCACCAGCCCCAGCCGGCATGTGGAAGATGGTACAGTTATTGAGACCCTGGAGCCCGATCCTTTAGAGGCACTTTATTGGAAGAGTGGTATTGACCCTGCGCCTCCTCTGGATAAGTTTACTACCGCAGCGGTACTTACATACAATGTCGCGCTGGACGGTTCCATTGCCGACGGTATTGTTACCGTCGGCACCTCCGCCGCGGCGGAGGGCGATAAAGTTCTGGTCCAGCCTGGCAAGGGCTATGAGCTGAGCGCGGTAACGGCGAAGACCTCCAGTGGAGTCCCCATTGAAGTTACCGTGATCGGCGGTGTACATACATTTATCATGCCTGCCGCTGATGTGGGTGTGTCCGCCGATTATGCAGCTATCCGCTATGGAATCACCTATCATCTGAACGGCGGCGTGAACGCCTCCCAAAACCCGGCTACCTACACAGTGGAAGATAAAGTTGTGCTTCAGGCCCCCACCAAGACGGGGACTTCCTTCTTGGGATGGACCTACGAGGGTGTGACGGAGCCTGTCAGGGAAGTCGTAATCCCTGCGGGTAGCACCGGCAATAAGAGCTTTACCGCTCACTGGGAGAACGAAACGGCGCCCACACTTTCTATTGAAGCAAGCGCCACATCCCTGCGGGGCGGCGGTACTGTGACTCTGACGGTGAGTGGTGCTGCCGGCGATCTGTCTGTGAAGCAAACGGACGACCAGGGCAGCGCGGAAAAGACGTTGCTTGCCGGAGCGGATGGCACCTATTCTGCAAGCCTGCCGAACCAGACAGCCACCTACACGTTCACCGCGACCGCGGAGAACGGGACCGCACAATGCACCGTGTCTGTGACGCGTAAGAGCGGCGGAGGCTCCTCCGGCGGCGGTTCTTCTTCTGGCGGTTCCTCCACGACGACCACCACCGAGAAGAACGATGACGGCAGCACAACCACGACGGTTACGAATAAGAATACCGGGACTGTCACGGAAACCACGAAATATGAGGACGGCTCCACCCTGGTGGTAAAGAGCGAAAAAGACGGCACCGTGACCACCACGGAAAACCGCGCCGATGGCGTCAAAATCAGGGTCGTGGACGAGCCGGGCGAGGATGTGAAAGTCACCGTCACTGTTCCCCAAAATGTGGATGAAACTATTGTAACGGTCCCTGTTGATGTGGATTACGGTATGGTGGCTGTGGACGCGGATACCGGAGAGATCATCAGCTTGTCCGTTCCCACTGAGGACGGGATGTTGGTGCAGGTGGATAAGACTACAGACTTGCTCATTGTAGACAACGCCAAGGAGTTTGAGGATACGGACGGACACTGGGCGGAGGATGCCATTGATTATGCAAGTGCCCATGAGCTCTTCGCCGGTACGACTGAGGATACCTTTGCGCCTGACAACACGATGACCCGTGCCATGCTGGTGACAGTTCTGGCCCGGTTTGATGGACAGGATACCACCGGCGGCAACGTCTGGTATGAGTCGGCTATGGCCTGGGCCAAGGAAAACGGTATTTCCGACGGCAGTAATCCCAACGGCCAGATCACCCTGGAACAGCTTGCGACGATGCTGTACCGGTATGCTGTGCAAGAGGGCTACGATGTCGGGCAGGATGACGCAGAGATTCAGGAATTTGCTGACTATGGTGACATTTCTGAATACGCGCGGGAAGCTATGGCCTGGGCGGTGGACACTAGGCTTATCAACGGAACCAGCGACACCACACTCTCCTCCAAGGGGAACGCAACTCGGGCTCAGGTTGCCACCATCCTCATGCGGATGTGCGAGAATATTGTTGAGTAAGACAATGCGCTTTGGGGGAGGGCTGTTGTGTCTGCTCTTTCATGAGATTCAGAGGAATAGAATGGCTCGACCCTAACCCAACTAAGCGGCGCAGCATACTTCTTCGTATGCTGCGCCGCTTTTGGCTTTTATTAAGAGGTGTTTATGTCGCCGCCGGTTGTTCTGTTTCATCGTCCGGTTAGGCCGGCTTCAACGTAACCGTCAAAGGTAGGGACGGATTAAAAGGCGAAGAGGTTATGAGATATTAATTCTCGTTTTGTGAGGTGCCGGGAACCAGGGGCGCGTGGGAATTGAAACGCCAGGCAAAGCTGGAGCATTGGAGGGCGCAAATCATAGACTGCCACAGCAGCGGTATGAGCGTAAGGGGGATGGTGTGCGGAACACAATATTTTGACAAAGACGTACTACCGCTGGGAAAAGAAAATCCTTTCGTCGGCAGCCGCGGAACTTGTGCCCACAGATTCAGTAGCGCAGCTACCGGCAGCCTTGTAGAACTCCCATTGCTGCCTGAGCGGCAGACGGTGGGTGGAGTGGTTGCCAGCATTCAGAACGGAAAAGGGAAAGCAGACAACTATTCAGGTGCGGACACGGTCGTAGTGAGGACGATTTGCCAGGTACTGAAATCATGCTGGCCTGCCCTGTCTGCGGCACAGCCATGATGGAGATTGGAAAGGACGTCTGGCGCACAGTTGCTTGACGTTTACGAAGAATCCCTTTTTAGACAAGTCTGTACTGAAATAATCAATCGCCGTCTGATTCAGGTGTCACCGCTGGGCTGTTCTGTCGTAGCGGCAGAACAGCCCAGCGACGACAACAGAAATATGCCCTTGGTATAGCTGTGTAAGCTATACCAAGGGCAATAATTATATTTGTTATATCACTCCCTTTTAAAATTGTTTATGAAATCTTTGCAGACATTCCTTTTGACGCGCCTATTATTCCTGTTACGGACGAAAAGTACAGTTTACAAGGGACTACACAGGGTAGGTATCTGACGGGAGGTGTGCCGCCCGTCAGATTTTCCATGTAATGTTCAAGCTGTCGCTTGTGGCGGCTATGGTGGTAATCATCAAGTCCACCACCCGCCGCTTGTCGTCAAAGTCCACTTCGTTCCATGTGTCCAGATAGCCGGAGATTTCTTTGACCTGTTCCGGGCTGATAGCTTCCACCGTCAGTTCTGCTATCCTTGCCAGAAGTTCCTGATTGCGTCCGTCCAGTTCCGCTATCTTTACATTCACATAGGAGAGCAGCACATTGTTTGCGCCCGTCAGACTGTCTACCAGCTTTTCAATCTCGCTGTCCACATGGAGAAGCTCCACTTGCAGGGCGACGATTTTCGGGTTTGCCTTTGCCGCTTTCTTCCTGCCTGTAAGCGTCTAGTGATGTTCCAGCTTCTTCACCATTTGCTGGTAAATCACCGCTTCCAGTTCCGTTGTGACGATTTTCCCACAGCCCGGACAACTCTTGTTATCCAGCCGTTTTGTGCAGCGGAGATATTGCTTGCCCACCGGGTTGTTAATACTCATAAGGGCATATTCGCAGTTCCCGCACTTGATTTTTCCCGCCAGCCATGTGTGGGTGGCTTTCCGGGCGGACTGGATTTTCATGTTGTTCATTAGCTCCTTGCGGCAGGTCAGCCACACATCAGCCGGAACAATGCCCTCATGGGGAGCCAGCACCAGCATTTGGTCTTTCAAGTCGTTCTTGTTGCTGGGCTTCACATCTCGCCCCTGATACAGATAGCAGCCGTTCATGCCCGTAAAATCGGCGGCGTCATTAACAATGACTGTCCCTTGACTTTTGAAAAACTCGTACACATCAAGGTCTGCCTGCACATAGACGGGATTGCGTAACATCTGCGCCAGCGTGGGGCGTATCAGTTCTTTGCCGTTGAACAAAATCCCCTGTTCGGCAAAGTACCGGGTAATGTCCCTGTAGGAGGTTGTGGGCTGGGCGTACATTTCAAACATGAGCTGGATATTCGCCGCTTCCTCCGGGTTTACCACCAGCTTCTTTGTGTTGATACCGTCCATTTTGATAGGCTCGGTGTGGAAGCCGTAGGGAGCCTTGCCTCCCATTTTGAAGCCCCGCTGACTGCGGGAATAGTAAGCGTCTGTCACCCGCTTCTGTATCGTTTCCCGTTCAAGCTGGGCGAACACGATACAGATATTCAGCATAATCTACGATACAAACCACAATAATGCCTATGACTGCCATCAATATTGGTTGTACTATGGTCCAAGTTTTGAGTACCAGGTGAATGATTGGAATGTTGAGTCACTCGACGAGCTGACGGAAATGATTCCTATGGAATGCCCTGATATTCCTGGTTTTTGCAGCTAATTTTTAGACAAAATAGGGCTGAATCGGCATTCTTGGTCCAGCTCTATTTATATCCATATATACTCCTCCAACAAGATCATTGGGATGTAGTGGAACTGAAGCATCGCATGGAGTTTTCCCTGTCAATTACTCAATCTGAATGGACACGCTCCCGCTCGCTCCTTCTCCCCAGACTCCGATATAGGCGCTGCCGCCGCTCACCTCAACGGTGCCGTAGTAATCCCCGCTCTCGGACAGCAGGATCACCGGTTCCTCCGCGCCGGAACGTAGGAAGACGGCGACCTTCCCCCTCTTCGATAATAAGAGAGCTGGTGACCTCCACTGTATTCCCGGCCTCCCGGTCCAGGGTGGTGCCGCCAAAGAGCAGTTCTGTGCCGGAAAAGTCCTCGTAGTCGGCCTCATAGGCGCCGGTGTAGTCGTCCTCGCCCGGAATACGCTCCCCCTGAAGGGAACGGTCCGGCGTCAGCGCCCAGGAGCCGGCGGTATCCACCAGTGAGTCGTAGGCGTCCAGAATGGCGTCCTTGACGGAATCATCTGTTGCGCCAGCGGCGGCCTCCATCGCATTGTCCGTGAGATCTGCCAAGTAACCGGTGACCCGGTCTGTTCCCTCCGCCAAGCCATTGAGTACCGCATCCGTCCCATCCGCCAGTGATTGCATCATGCCGGAACAGCCGGACAGCAGCAGGGCACAGAGCAGGCCGCACATCAACAGCGGCCCATATCGTTTCCCTCTCATGATGTCCTCCTTCCTGCCTGCCGGCGGCCGCGGCCGCCGGTCTTTTTCTGTTTTACAGCCCCTGCTTTGCTGTTGGGACGGGAAAGCATCAGAATAGCCGCTGTCAAAACGATGACGGCCGCCATCCCCAGAAGGGCCAGCGGGATGCTGGGGGCCTCGATGGCCCCATTGTACTCCTGCATATTAAAGCCGGCCAGCACCAGCGCCGCGGAGAAGGGATAAGCGGAGAGCGGGAAACCGCCCTTAAAGAACAAAATGCAGTACCCCAGGAAAAAGGCCAGGATGGAGCCGCCCAGATAGGCGCCCCGCATCTGCCCAAAAATCAGGATCATGGGCATACAGACTAGGAAGGTGGTCAGCGCCGCGGCCACCACCTGTCCCCCCTGCTGGAGGATCACCCCGGGCGTCAGTCCCGGGAGGCCCGCCAGCATCCCCGTGAGCACCGTCACGGCCGCGCTGTAAAGGCCAAACAGCAGAGACAGCAGGGCGGTGGCCGCCAGCTTGCCGCCCAGGAGCTTTGGATAGGACACTGGGACGGTGAGCAGGTTCTTCATGGTGTCGTGGGTGTTCTCCCGATCGATCAGCCACCCGCCGATCATCACCAGGGAGATGGGGAGAAACACCTGGGTGTTGCCCCATACCACATTGGCGAACAGGTGGACAAAGTCAAAGTTGGGGTCCCGGATCTCCGGGTTCACGATCAGCTGGGTGCCGTACTGTGCCACCGGACAGAGGGCCAGGGCCACAATGCCAACCAGCAGAATCTGGCACCGCCGCAGTTTCCACCACTCCGTTTGGATCATTTTCCACATACTCGACACCTCCTCAAACGCCCTGGCGCTTGTAGACCAGCGCGATCAGGGCCAGAAACACTACGGCCTCCGCTCCGGTCACCAGAAACGCCTGGGCGGTGGTGACGAAATAGGGGCTGACCCGCTCCAGAAGTCCCAGCATCTCTGCGCTGGCATTGGAGAAATCGAGATACTGAAAGTACCAGCGGAAGGTCAGCGGCCCGGGTAGCAGTGTCCCCAGGTTCAGACCAAAGGGCTGTGTGGTAAAGGCCTCGCTCAGGCCAAAGATATAGTTGACGGCGGTATAGAAAAAGGTGACGATCACGGAGATGATATAGCTTCGGTTCAGCAGCACCACCAGCAGGATGCAGGGCAGGGCTCCGGCCCACATCATGATCCCCTGGCCGACGCCTACAAAGAAGAGCCGCAAGAAGCCCACCGGCTCCCACCCGGCGGCCAGTACGATCAACAGGATCACCAGGCCCCCCACCGCCATGAAGGCGACGGCAAAGAGAAACAGCAGGGCCATCTTTGCCATGGCCAGGGCGGGTTTGCTCACCGGCACCGTCATGAGGTTTTTCAGCGTATCGTTGTCCTGCTCCTCAAAGAGCAGGTTGGAGGCCAGCACCACCAGGGCCGGCATCAAAAGCAGATAGGCGCTCATTTGGAACAGGGTGGACATCATGCCGTCCACCGCCTCAGCCCCGCTGGTGAACTCCTGAAAATCCGGCAGGAACAGGGCGCATCCCAGAGGGAGCAGGGCGGATACGGCAGCGGCGGCAAAGAACAGGGGCTTGCGCCGCAGTTTGGCAAATTCACACCGCAGGAGATCAAGCAATGCCCTCACCCCCTGTGATGCGCTTGAAGTAGTCCTCCAAGGTGTCCTCGTAGAGATGGGCGTCGGACACTACCAGCCCCGCTTCTACGAACCGCCGCACCGCCGCGCCGGTGTCCAGGCGTAGATCCCGGACCATCAACTCCCGCTCATTCTCCACTGCAACATCCCGCACACCCATCTCCTGCCGGAGCATCTGGGCGGCCACCGGCGCGTTGGACACGGTAAAGCGGAGAACTTTTCCGTTTTTCTGTTCCAGCTCCACAAGGCTCTCTTCCTCCAGGAGAACACCGTGGTCGATGATCCCGATGTCGTCGGCCAGCAGGGCGATCTCGGAGAGGATATGGCTGGAGATCAGGATGGTCTTGCCCCGCTCATCGCACAGCGCCCGAATGAAGTCCCGCACCTCGGCAATGCCGATGGGGTCCAGGCCGTTGATGGGCTCATCCAAAATCAACAGCTCCGGGTCGTGCATCACCGCCAGGGCGATAGCCAGCCGCTGTTTCATACCCAGGGAGTATTGGGCGTAGCGTTTCTTGTCCCGGTAGGGCAGGTTCACCAGTTCCAAGGCACTCTTGATGTAGTTGGGACTCTTGAGGCCCCGGAGCCGGGCGAAGATCTGCAAATTCTCTGTCCCGGTCAGGTTGGGGTAGAACCCCGGGGACTCGATGAGACTGCCAATGCGGGGCAGGATGCGCGTTTCATTCCCCTTCAGCGGCTGACCGAAGAGAGACACCGTGCCGGATGTGGGAGCAGTCAGGCCCAGGAGCATCTTCATGGTAGTCGTCTTTCCCGCTCCGTTTCGTCCTAAGAGACCGTAGATGCGCCCCTTCTGCACATGGAGATCCAGGTTGGAGACGCTGACCTGATCCCCGTATCGTTTGATAAGTCCTCTGGTTTCGATGATACAGTCGCTCATAAGCGGTACCCTCCTTTACGTTGTGCCAACAGGATAGCACCCGTACCTTGAGATAACGCTGAGCCAACCTTGATTTATCTCTGAGATTTTCTGAAAGACATGGGCAGACCCCCGCTTTGGCGGTATAATAGAGCCAATGGAAGGAGGTAAACCATATGGAATATAAAATCTTATTCGTGGACGATGACCTTGATATTTTGGAGATGCTGTGCTCGATTTTCCGTCGGGCAGGATATACCGATCTTGTGACTGCCTCCTCCGGCCCGGAAGCCCTCCGGGGTTGGCGTGAGCAGCAGCCGGCGCTGATCGTTTTAGATGTGATGATGCCGGGAATGGATGGATTTGAAGTTCTGCGGGAGATCCGCCGCACCAGCCATGTGCCCATTCTGATGCTTACCGCCCGGGGCGAGGCAGAGGACCGCATCGAGGGGCTGGAGATCGGAGCGGATGACTACCTCCCCAAGCCCTTTCTGCCCAAGGAACTGCTGCTCCGGGCGGGGGCCATCCTTCACCGGGCTTACCCGGAGCCACACCGGACGGTGGAGCTGGCGGCGTCCACGGTGGATCTGGAGAAGGCGGAAGTGTGGAAGAATGGAGAATGTGCGCCCTTAACAGCAAAGGAGTTGCAGTTGTTCGAGAAGCTCTATGAAAATGCCGGCCGGATCGTCACCACCGGTATTCTGTGCGAGACCATCTGCGGCGAGTTCTGGCAGGGCTATGAAAGCACCCTCTCCACCCACATCCGGCACCTGCGGGAGAAGATCGAGGAAAATCCCTCCAAGCCGGTCTCCCTGGTGACAGCCAAGGGGCTGGGATACCGGCTCAATTTGAAGGGGGCGAAATCGTGAACCCGGTGCAGCGGTTTTTCCGGCGCTACATTTTCTCCACCATTGGCATTTTGACGCTGTTCTTCGTGGTCAACATTGCGCTTGCCCTGGGCGTCATGATCGCCGGATACATGAGCGGGACAGACAACGGGTTGTCTGTCCGCGAGGTTTCCGGCCATGTGACGGAGCAGGCCGGCACCTGGACGGCGGACGGCACGGCGCTGGCCCTGCTGCGGGAGCATGACGCCTGGGCCATGCTTTTGGATGAGAGCGGCACGGTAGTCTGGGAGCAGGGTCTTCCGGAGGAACTGCCCCGATCCTATGCCAGCGCCCAGGTGGCGGCCTTCAGCCGATGGTATCTCCAGGACTACCCGGTGAAAGTGTGGAGCCGGGAGGACGGCGCCCTGATGGTGGTGGGATTTGCCCCGGACACCCTGGTGAAATACTACTTTTCCATGGAGACTCCCTCCCTAATGATGTTCCTGGTGGGAGCCATCGTGGTTTTTGTGTTCAACCTGCTGCTGATGATCTTCCTGATGCTACGGAACACCCGCCGGGTGGAGAAAGCCATGTCCCCCATCCTTCAGGGTATTCAAGCCCTGAGCCGGGGCAGTTACCGGTCTTTGGACGAGTGCGGGGAGCTGGCGGAGATCAACGCGGGGCTGAACCAGGCCGGGGCTTACCTGATGCAAAAGGACAACGCCCGGGCGGAGTGGATTCGCGGAGTGTCCCACGACATCCGTACCCCCCTCTCAATGGTGCTGGGCTACGCCAGCGAGCTGGAGGACGATGACGCTCTCACCACGGAGGCTCGGCGGCAGGCAGGTATGATCCGGCGGCAGGGGGAGCGGCTGAAATCCCTGGTGGAGGATCTGAACCTGACCACCAAACTGGAGTACGCCCTCCAGCCCATCTGCCGGGAGACGGTGGATTTGGTGGAGACGGGGCGGCAGGCGGTAAGCGAGGTGCTCAACAGCGGCCTACCGGAGCAGTATGAGATTGAATTTTCTGAGGAGCATCCGGGCCGCGCTGCCAGAACAGAGGGCGACGCCGCCCTGCTGCGGCGGATGCTGGACAATCTGATCCGCAACAGCATTGTCCACAATCCCCAGGGCTGCCATATCTCCGTTAAGGTAGGCGCGGAGGATGGGCGATGCGCCTGCACAGTGACGGATGATGGCGTTGGAATGGATGCCGCTCGACTGGAGGCGCTGAACCAGGAGGCGGACGTCTCCAGCACCCAAGGCGGCGAGCACGGTCTGGGCCTCAAGCTAGTGTGGCAGATCGTAAAGGCGCACGGCGGAACGGTGCGGTTCCGGCAAGTTGGCCCGCATGGGTTGGGGATCTGCATCACATTTCCCGCATACAACACGCGTTGAAAAGAGGCGGACATCCCCGAAGAGCCATCCGCCTCCCGTTCCCTCCAATGACAACCGCTCTCCTCCATATCTGTTTATCCCGCCCTTTGTTCTGGTTTGGGATGTCACTCCTTTTACGGGAGAACAACCGTTTGTGATAACTAAAATGAATGTATGATAACCCAGTCTTCGCCAAACAAGATTTTGATTGTTCTCTTGATATTTCCTTTTCTAATATCCATATGTTTGATTGAGATTTTTCTTCCATAATGAGAACTGAAGAAATATGGTTCCAGCACCACATGAAAAATGGAGTCATTTTTTCATATGTACCTGTTTTAGAACACAGAGCAGACTCGTAAGAGAGAATAAAGTCTATAATGCCCGGAGTTATTTTACCCGATATGATTGCCCCATAAGCCCAATCGGAATCTTGTATGCTCCCGTATGGGGGCGTGATTTATTTCATCTGTTTCATCAGACCAGCAATGAATAGAGAACGTCTGCACTTTATTTGATGTTTTTATTACCTAGAAGAATGCTATTTAATTGTAAACTGAACTGAAATAGTTAGGAGAGGTCCTGGCAAGATTTCCTTTTTGTATTGCCATTTTTGTAGATTGTGCTTATAATAATGGCGACAAAATCAAAGGAAGGAATGGGTCCCATGGACTATATCTAATCGTTTTTCTTTCCTCCCCACCCAGATATAATTGCAATAATGTTTAATAGCCCAAGGAGGTTTCTCATGTTAAAGCATAAGCGGGTTTTCTTACCCTTATGTCTTGTGTTGGTCTTTGCATTGCTTTGTATTTCTGTATTTGCAGTAGCCTCCTCGAATCCCACTCCTGATCCCGATCCTGATGCTTTCTACATCACTGAGTGCACGACCTATGGAGACATATTAGAGCATTTCTATCCAGACGAGTACGCCTCTCTTACGAGCGATGTTAAAGCGGCTTACGACAGTCAGTATATCTTAGGAAAAAACGATGACCATACATTCACAAGAACGATAACCGCCACTGATGGCCCCGATGATCCGTACAGTGCTTGGTTCGAAACAAGTACTACTGGTGTTTATTCCGATCCTACCGCTAAAGCAAAGGGGCCTGACATTCTAGTTTCTCTTGTGTCTAAAGCCGAGTCGTCTTCAGAAGGGGAGCTTCGGGCACAGTCGTTTTTGGAAGCAACCTCTCCGTGCCCCCAAATGACCACATTGATTATCGTATATGACAATACAAGCAAGGTCGAGAAGACGTTCTACGACTCTGACAGTAATACTAATTCTCTGGAGATGGACGAAACTGTAGAAGACCTGGAATCCGGCATGGAATACCGTGTCACTTGTACTGCTACAGTCACTTTCCCTGCCGGTTATGTTCCTCCTGTCGCCACCCGGGGCGGGGTTCATTATATAACTGTGAAATAAGCGCCTATACGCGAAGGGATAGCACTTAGAAGTGCTACCCCTTCGTTTTATACTCTTTATCTATGTTAGGAACTGATATAAGAGCAGAAGATATCAAGATCTCCTGGCTACCCTCCCTCTCCTGGTGGACACCAGCTCTCCCTAGGGCTGCTCCGTACATTCTCCCCTGCCCGCTCCGTGCTGTCCTGGTGGCTACATCGGCCTCTATGTGAAAGAGGCACCGCCGGCTACTCCTTCCGCTTCTGATGAAGAACCCTTGTTGGATCGGTAAATAATAATTGCGGTAAAAACTTCTTGGACTATAGTTTTCCACGATACTTGTTACGACATCTTCAATGCTTGTAACTTTAGCTACAGCAGTTATCTGAACAGCCAGAACAGACCACTGCCATCATCAAGAGATTTGCAACGACTTTTTTTCATGTCATTTCTGTTCGGCACACACGGACTGGACTCTTAAGAGCCCAGTCCGCTGTAAAATCAATCTCAACACTTTAATAGTAGGAGGAGAGTGTATGATCAGACACAAATACGCTTATATTTTTTTCACTCATATCTCCGGTATATAGTCGCACAATCATCTACTATGGCTTCGACGACTAGATACGCCGCATCTTCCAGTCCGTGTCCCTCGTACAGCCCGCTTATCGAATAAATACTTATTTTGGAAATAGACCACAAAACTAGGGCTGCCTGGATTATAAAAATTCAGGCGGCCTAATCATTTCTTAGGATATGGTTGCTGTGACATGTCGTGGTCTTCCCGTAGATCGCTAAGACGCATTCTTTCTTTCACAACAAACCTGCCTTATCGATTTGTGCGTTTGCGGATAAAATCGTAGTCTTCCTCTGTTAAAACAATCGGGTCGTGTACGCTTTCATAGCTTGCAATATGAGCCAAAATCAGTTGTTCAATCTCCTTATTTGCTGAACGCCCATTATGACCTGCTATGTATTTTAGCTTATCCATTTTAGCTTCTTCGATACGCAGAGCAAAATGCGGATTTTTGTGTGACACATTTGGCATAACTTTCCCTACCTTGTTAGGCAACACGGCTAACATTTCCTCATCATCTAGACATGCAGGATGGCCTTTTGTCCTTTAACATTGATTACGGTAGTTTTCAATAATTTGTTCTAAAGACGCGATCTGGTGAAAGACCCAACCTAATCTAAAGAATTTGTTGTCATTGTTCAGATTAGGTTGGTCAATTTTGCCTGGAATCCTTGTTATATCAAGGGCTTCAGGATTTTTGCTTGTTTTTAATTGGTGTCACTTACAAAACACAAACAGCGCAAAGCTGAAGTGCAAAACGAGTAATCAGCGTGATTTGAACCCCTCTGATGTCACTTGTACTTCTCTCATGCGTTTCCTTTCGTGAAAACATGTACTGTATGAAGCTGGTTAATAGTAGATATAGAATAAAAAGGAAATTTAACGTCTAAATTATATATGGCGGGAGTATGTTTCAGCGGCTTTCGTCATGGTTATTTCATATGCAGATTTAGGGGGGAGTCCCATGCGGATATGGATCTATGGTGGCAGCCCGGAAGAAATCCAAGAGATGATAGAAAAAAGCGTCAGTTTCGGAAATACTGTATCAGGAACCTCGCTCCGGGCGGAGACTGATTCTTCATTTCCGCAAAGTGGTTTAATAGCGGCTATATCTGCTGCAATGCGTGGGGAGTTCGATTTGTTGCAGCTCCTGGCTCTTGAGCTGCTAGGGAACAAGAGTAAAGCAGCACAGATGGTAGAACTGTTCCAAAACTATGGCGTCTCGGTCAGATCTGTCTCCAGCAGAGGAATCAACAGCTCCTGATACCCGGCGCGGTCAAATTGTTTGACTGCTTCCGCGGCCGCTTCCAGAGCCGTTCCAACGCACCCTTGCAGCAATGAGCGGCTGGACTTGCTCAGCAGTATGTCTGAGCGGCACTGGTCATAGTCAGCTATCTCCATATGCCATGGCTTCAGCAGATTTGGATAGCGGACGCACAGCTGCGCCGCAATAGACAGGCCCTTGCCGTCGAAATCGCCGGAGTAGAAAAGTTGTGTGCCCTCCCTGGCCAACAGGTCCAGCAACCGCAGCGCCGCCACAGAAGGCTGTCCGGAGGTGCAGATCAGCGGAGAATGAAATTGCGAAACGTGGTCGCAGAGCTGGGTAAACACCATTTCATTTTCCACAATGTAGACCTTTCCTGAGGGACTGCGCGCGCCGGTCAGCCCGGAAAGATTGGCGAGCGATAAAGTGTATATCTCTCGCCTTTGGCGGAAGAGGCTGCAGGCAGGGTGTTCCGCCGTTCCCGCAAGGAGGACAAGCCCCGTTTGCGTCACCAGGCTGGATATGCTGTCGTACAGAATCCCGTTTTCATAGTACAGTCTGTCCCGTTGCTCCGCGTTTGCTGGTACTGCCAGCCCGGAACGGAAGGACAAAAGACGTAAAAACAGCTTTCCACACAATGTTCCGCTGTCTAGGGCATGGGGATCTGAGGTAGCATGCGCACTGAGAACAGCCAGGCGGACCATGCCCTGCGTACGCTGTTCCAGCAGGTCCAAGCTCCGGCAGGCCTGCAACAGAGCGTGCCTTGTCCCATCCAGGTCCTTTGCGGCCTCCCGGCGAGGCAATTGATATCCGTCTCCCTGGTGATCCTTCAGCGTTTGGAGCCATCGGATACAGAGACTGTTGTCTGTTTGTTTCAATATCTGAGTCATCATAGTGGTAAAGCGGCTGTTTTCTGCTTCACGCAGCTCACTATTTGTTCTGATCTCCGTATTAAAGTAGGACTCCAGAACTTCTTTTAGAGAGACTTTCCCAAAACGGAGTTCCTGAAGGGCCGCCTCAAACTGCGCCGCATGGAACCGCAGCGGCGGGGAGAAAGGACGGCCAAAAATGCTCCGAGCGGCATCGCACTCCTCTTGGGTTGCGTCGTCCAGCCGGATGGTTCCTGCTGGCCGGCCGTAGCTGCGGTATTTTTTTAACAGCTCGGACAGAATACGGCGATATCCGGGCCTGGACTGGAAATAGGCCGCACAGGCCCTGGCCTGGTCATTCATAGATTGTCCTCCAAGGTCCGCTGTTTGCCGTTCCAGTGGTAGCGCAAAATGGTGACTACCGGGGCATTGGGCGGGTGGTGCATCTCGGCGATGTCCAAATCGGCCACACAGGCGTAGCAGCCCCAAAGGGCCTGGGAGTTGATGATATAGTCGAAGTCTAGGATCCCCATCAGCTCAAACATAGCACTGATATTCTGGTCGTCCACACCGGCGAAAGCCTCATCCAGGGCCAGGATCTGGGGGCAGGACGCTCCACCTTTCTGGTACTGGGCGGAGACGGAAGCGAAGAGGGGGACATACATGGCCATCGCCTTTTCCCCTCCGCTAAATTTGTTAAACGCACGGTCAGAGAGCTCCTTCTTTCCATCCTCTCCCCGCTGGTAGAACAGGCGGAACTCATACCAACTCCGGTAATCCAGCACCGAGCGGATTAGATCGGCGTAATTGACCGACAGCCCCTGGACATGGGCCTCCTCCCGCGCCCGTTTGACCTTGTTCCGGAAATGAGAGGAGACTTTCTGGCTGTCCTCTGGGGTGAGCAGGGCTCGGTCCTTGTTTAGCAAGGTGACTAAGTGAGCGGTGTCCAGCTCCCCGTCCCCCTCTGACTTCTTCTCTTTCCAGTCTAGGCTGAAGGTCAATCCCATGGAAGTGGTCAGGGTGGCCATCAGGGAAGTCATGTCACGGACCCAGCGGCCGCTCTCCTCGATACGGGCACGCAGCTTGTGGCTGATGGTCTCGGTCAGGATGTTTTCAAACAGCTCCCGGTCTCGGTCCTCCAAAATGCTGCCGGTGGAGTCGATGTCGGCCTGGAGGGACTGGATAAACTCGTAAAGGGAAAGCTCTTTTCCGCCCTTCTTAAAGAAAATACACAGGCGCTGCCGGAGATGGGCAGCCTGATTGGGAGCGTCAAAGAGCAGCTTGATCTCAGGGTGATAGCCCAGCAGGCTATTGTTGGAGCGTTGGTAATTGCTCCGCAGAGCGTCCGCCATATGCTCCGGTGTATACTTCCGGTCGGCAGGCTGAATCTTGCTGGCCGCCTGCCGGGCGCGCTCCTCCAAATTCAGGCCCTCGCCCAGCCCTGAGAACCCCAGTCCTAGGTCCTCCTGAAAATAGCGCTCAAGGTCCTGCTCCTCAATGGTGGCGTTTAACAGATTCTCTTTTCGCCGCGCAACAGTGTCACTGGAGCTTTTCAACTCGGCCTTTAGGCGAGCGCATGCCTCGCCTGCCTCCCGGTTTTCCCGATCCTGGAGGCTGATCTCTTCGTCCAGTTCCGCTAAACGGCGGACGCGGGCCTGATTTTCCGGCCGATCAAGATAAGCTTGCAGTGCGTCAGCGGCCGACTGGCTCACCTGCAGGGAGTTTCGGACGATGTCGTTAGACTTCCTCTGGTCTGCCGCCTGGTCCCGCTGTTCGTCAATGGTGTCCTGTTCCTGCTCCATGGAGCGGGCCGCATAGTCCAGCTGCTGGCGGCTGCGCTCCAGGTCGTTCAAGGTGTCTTGATATTCCCCGGCTGCCTCCCGGGCCTCCTCGTAGCCCGATACCGTCCGCTGATAAGGCAGGCCGGTACTTAACGTGAGACTCTTCTCCTCCAGGGCGGACCAAGCCTGTTTTGCCGATTGCTCGTCTGCCAGCTTTCGCTGCTGTTCCGTCTCGGCTTGCCGCAGCTCCCGGCAGGCCTGCTCCAATAGCGCGATGGCCTGGTCCAAATCCTCGGTGGCCGGCATCTGGGCGCGCTCCTGCTCCAACTGGGACAGCCGCCTGGAACCATCTGCGACTTCGTCTTGTGCGGACTGCACCTTCCTGGCCAGCTGCTCCAACCGCTCTTCTAAGCTGTGGATTTGCCGCTGGCGGTTGGCCTCCCGGGCGGCGGTGCCCACGAACCCGGCGGGGCGCTCAGCGTGGCTGCAGCCCCGAACCATGCCACAGCGGAATCGACCGTCGGGGAGAAGGGCGGTTTCGGAGTTGAGATCGGAGCGGGAGATGGACCGCAGACAGGCGGCGGCTTCGTTAGGAAAGCGCCCATTGGTGTCTGGAATCAGATCGAGGATGGGCTGTTCCACGGCAGGCCCGGGGATCAGAAAGCGATCCGGATACTCCTCCAGTAGCTTCCGAACCGCCGGCAGATGTTCTTCTGGGACCACCAGGGCGTCCAGCAGACCGGCGTCGGTGAGCTGGGCCTCTAGGAGGTCGCGATCCCTCTGGGGGAGGCCGGGGGCAAAGTCTACCATCTCATAGAGGGGGGCGCAGGGGATATCCCGCAGCATCAGCTGGAGGCGGGTGGCCTGGGTCGCATCCCGGCGGGGCGGGACAGGCTCCGGCTGAACCTTAAGCCGTGCCAATTCCCTCTCCTGCTCCTGCTGCTCCTCTAGCAGGGCATTTAAAGCAGTTTTCGCTTGCAGCAACTGCCCCCGAAGGTTGGAATCGCAGATGCGGGTACATTCGTCAATCTGGTTGCGGACAGGACTCCAGTCCGCCGGGACGCGGTAAGCAGCCAGTGCCCGGCGGATCTCCAGCCAGATATCCTGGGAAATGTCCAGCTGTATGTTCCGGCCCCGCCAACGGGTAAAGGTCTCCAGCAGCTTGTCCCGCTCATCCCGCTCCTGAGTCTGGGCGTCCCGAAGGATGATCTGTGCCTTCCTCACGGAGACATCGGCCTGATCCAAGGCCTGACAGGTGCGATCGTAGATGACCCTGGCCTCCTCCGCCTTTTGCAGAACACGCAGGACGTCCTCAATTTGCTGCTTCCGTTGCCGGAGTGCGGCAAGAATAGAGCGCTGCTCCGCATCCAGCCGCTCCCTCTGGATGCCGTGGACATAGCAGTCGTGCTCCTGCCCCAGAGACAGAAGGTCGTTTTGACCGTTCAGCTTCCACAAGAGCTGGCGCACCTCGGCCTGTACGTTGTCACATTCCTGGGTCAGCGTCCGCAGGCGAACCTCGCGCCGGGAGATCCCCTCCTCTAGCTTTCGGAGCTGGGATTCCCCCTGTTTCAGCTGTTCTGCCTGTCTGGCACAGCTCTCCCGGGCCTGTTTCAACTGAGCACCCTTGGCGGACAGATCGTCGTCCCCCATGGCTGCCCGTTGGGCCTTGGCCTGCTCCAGCCGGGTACCCGACTGACGTTGCCGGTCCAACTGTTCCTCCAACTGTCGGTTCAGGTCATTGTGGAGGGCTTCTGCGTCCCGGAGCTGGTTGCGCAGGCGCTGTGTGGCGCTGACAGCATCCAGATATGCCTGGCCCTTTCGGCCCAAGATATACTGGTTATACCGGTTATATTCGTTGCGGATGATCCTGGCGTCCTGCATGGCCGCCTGGTATCCGTGAAGCGTATCCTCCAGGCTGTCCATCTGTTCCATAGTGCTGACCATGGCGGACAGGTCATCATCTGTCAGCACCTGGAGGGACAGGTTGAGCAGCTCCTTCACCTCGGTGGGGCGGAAATCCTTGGACAGCTTGGGAGCCCGCACCATAATCAGAAGCTGGACCAACTGATCATACTGCCGGATGTCTTCAAAACCAAAGATTTGATCGTTGACCATCTCTTTGTATGCGGTCTGGCTTTCTGCCCAGCAACTGGGGTCCCCGATGAGCTTGCGAAGTTTCTGCTTGCTCAGAGGGAAATTCTGGCTATCTATCTTTTCATAGAGCCGGAGGCCATCTGGACCGATCCTACGCCCATCCCGGAGGCAGAAACCCCAGAAGTCGATGCCCTTTCCCTGCTGGGCCCGCATCCCCACACCGATGGTTCGATACTCCTCTGTACCGGGCTTTCGGAACTCCAGGTACAGATAACCGGTGGACTCCTCCTGCGCGTTGTCGCCCAGCAGATAAAATTCCATTTTACGATCCCGGGAGCCGAAGGGATCCAGACGCTCTGGACGTCTGTCCCCATCCAGAATAAAGGGGACAAAACTCTGGGTGGTAATGGATTTGCCAGCGGCGTTATTTCCCCGCAGCAGGATATGTCCGTCTTGAAGGGAGAACTCCTCCTGGTCGTACAGCCAAAAGTTGAGAAATCCCAGTTTATTCATCTTCCAGCGGCTCATTGTACTCCCACTCTCCCGATTCGTTTTGATAAGCGGCGGGGTAGCGCCCAACCAGCTTGCCCACAGCCGGATAGAGCAAAATATCCATGTCCAGCTCCTCCAGAAGCATCCAACTGGCCATGTATGCGGTCAACTCTTGACTGATGTGCTCCAGGGAGTAGGCGCGCAGTTGGGAACCCCAGCCGTTTCCATACCAATCCCGGCAGCGCTGGATCTCATAGCGGAACTCTCGGCGGGTGAGCAGTATGGTATCGTCCGCCCGGCGGGAATAGACGCCCTGTATAACTTGTTCCCTTATCTGGGCGCACAGCAATAGCGCCACATCGGACAGTGCCCGGGTTCCTGGGTAGAGCGCCCCGCAGCGCTCCCCTTCGGCCAGGAGGAAGAATGCGCCATTTTTGTAGAGATGCAGCTCCCCGTTTAAAAACTGATCCAGATTCCCGTTGACCGTCCGGCGCTGGTTTTTGATATAGTCATAGTCGCTCTGGATCTGATCTGAGCAGTACAGACCGGGGGTCAGGGTCAGCTGCCGGTAGACCCGCCGCCGGCGCTGCTCCGTCTCATCTCCCTCCCAGGAAAAAGCTTCAAAATCCTCGATAGACTGGCAGTCCATAATGTCCCGGCCAAAATGCACTGGAAAGTGCCGGGACAGACCAGTGTTTTCATAGAGAACCTCCTGAGTTTGATCATTGCCGAAAAGGGCGCTGTTCCCGTCGTAAACCAGCACCAATCCCACCTCCTGGGCGTATTGGAGCACCCGAACCAGAGATTTTCGATGGGGGAACCGGGTCCAGTCCACCGGCCGCACTTCACAGAGGAAGGTCTCGATGGCCTGGGTCAGGGAAGAGAGCAGAAAGGGAGCGCCGTCATCCAGGTCCGCCAAAAATAGCAAAAGGGCGCACAGAAGGCAGTAATCCAGCGGTTCCTGAAAGGACTGGATGCCCATCCAAGGCGTGGCTCTGGGCGGGATTTTTTCCAGCTTGACCACCAATTCGTTGACTACCAGGTTCCAACCTAGCAGCTCGTTGACCAACCTGCGGTAATCGGGCAGGGTACGCTTCAGGTTGAAATAGAGCTCCTTATCTTCCCTGCGGGTCACCCAGAACTGGTTCAGCAGGGCACGAAATTCATACACGGCCAGCCTCCTCAAAGATCAGTACGCAGTTGGGCATGGTCAGAACCCCGTCGGTACACCGCAGCGCACAGGGCTGGCTGCCCCGCTTTTTCAATCGGTAGACTTGTCCATATTGGGTCAATCCCCGCTTGTCGGGGCTGAGATTGGCCAACGCCACCCAGGACAGGAACACGGTGCGCACAGCAGGGGAGACGGGGGTATCCAGCGCAGCCAGGTCCAGCTTCCCGTCCCGGATATGGCTCATGACCTCCTGCCGAAGGGCGCGCTCCTCCTCCAGGATCTTCTGACGTTGGGCCGCCTTTTCGGCGCTCTTGTCCACAAAGCCGGTGCGATCCATCCGGGGCCGGTAGGAGCGGTTTCTGGGCTGGAGGGAGTACTCCATAGGGGACTCGTCGTAGGGACTCAAGTCGATGCGCTCCGACTCCTGGATGTGGTCAAAGGCAAAATGCCGAGCCTGCTGGGCGCCAAATACCAAGGCAGAGAGGCGGTGGCCCTCCTCCACTGTCTGAAAACCGGCAAATAGGGTGAGCAGATGGCGCAACTCCGCCTTGTTGCTTACCCCCATATTTTCCATCTGTACCAGCAGGGCCGCATTCTGCACCGCCCTGCGAATGACCTCGTTGGTTACGTTCAGCACCTGCCGGGCAGCGGGATCGCTGCCAGTGAACCAAGCGGTCAAAGATTGCCAGACCCCCTCGCATCGGGTTTGCAACTCCGCTTTCCAGTTAGGGGGCTGTTCAGACTGGGGACGAGGAATCTCCAACTCACTGCGCTGAACCAGCTCCAGAATATGAGCGACCCGTGCCGGAGAAAACTGCTCCAGCTGTGCGCCAATCTGCGCGGCGCTGTGCTGGAGATCCTGGATAAAATCCTCCAGATAGCGGACAAGATTCTGCTTATAGACGATGAAATCCACCGATTTCATTTGCATTTCCATCCCCGGGCCATAGAACTCCCGGAGAAAATCCTGGTGGTTCTGGCTCAAACGCTGAAAGTCATCCTGCAGATCCTGCCACCAGGCGTTGACCTCCCGAAGGGGCATTTCATCCAACCGTTCCGCCCTATACAAGTCCTCCCGAATACGGCGGAACGGACTGGCGGAGAGACCGGCAGTCTGGGTGGACAGATTTTCCAGGGTGATGGTCAGCCGCTCAATCTCAATGGACGTCTGGGACATCATATACTGAAACTGCCGGTTCTTAAACTCGGCGATAGTGCGGGGCTTGCGAGGATCCTGAATAGGCGTGAGGTTCTTCCACTTGACCAATTGCTGTAGGTCCAGCGTCAACTGCTCCGGGGTATAGTCTGAAAAGACAGCCTGCTCTCGCAGCAGAACCAGAACGGTGTCCCGATCCATTTGATAGTGCATCTTCTGGTGCTCCAGATAGAAAATGCGCATGATCGTACGATATACGGTGTAGTTGTCCGCGGATAGATATCTGGTCTCTGGTATGCTGTCTAATAGGTCGGCTCGCAGCATGCTCCATCAGCCTTTCCGACTCAATCTCTTTATTGGCTTCATCATACTATATCCGTCTCAACATTACAATCGTATATAATGATTTTTGTTTCATACAACTCGATTACACCATCAAAAGAATTAATGGAGGCTTATTTTAGCCAGCAGGATGATTTGGAGAGTCAAGGAATAATTAAAGATGATAATTAGTGTTGTCTTTCGTGTTTCATTAACCGGCTTTTAAAAACTTTTTTGAAGAGCTCAAAAATCCGGCAGCGTTTCAAAAGGACTTTTCGGATGCTAAAAGAGGTGACTGCTTGGATGCAGTCACCTCTTTTGCGATTGGACGGTTCAACTGTCATTCTGCTGGCGCTTGCTCATGCGCCAAAGAGTGGTACGACTGACCCCCAGTTCCTTGGCAAGATCCTTTTTCTTTTTCCGGGCAGGAAGCGCGGGCGGGGGGGCATCCGGTTGCTTGGCCGCGGAGCCAGCGACTAGTCCCAGGTTCCTCAGACCCTCTGCGGTGATGAATTGATCCTCCACCAGCACCACCAAGCGCTCGCACACGTTGCGCAGTTCCCGCACGTTTCCCGGCCAGTCATATTTCTGGAGCAGGGCGACCGCCTCAGATGTGAGCTTGGGACCTTCTTGTCCCATTTCTTCCGACAACTGGCGTAGGAAGCGCTGGGCCAGGGGGAGGATGTCCTCTGGGTGCTCCCGCAAGGGCGGGATCTGAACCTCAAACGTGTTGAGCCGATAGAGTAGGTCGTTGCGGAAATTTCCCTGATCGATGCGGCGCTTGATATCGATGTTGGTGGCGGCGATGACGCGCACATCCACTGGAATGACGGCGGTGCTTCCGATCCGCCGGATTTCCCTCTCCTGAAGGACACGGAGCAGTTTTGCCTGAAGGGGACAGGATATCTCGCCAATCTCGTCCAAAAAGATGGTGCCGTGATGCGCCAACTCAAACAGACCAGGCTTGCCATCCTGGGAGGCTCCGGAGAAAGCGCCGGATTCGTAGCCGAACAGCTCGCTTTCCAACAGGGTCTCAGGGAGGGCGGCGCAGTTTACCGCCACAAAAGGCTGGCCCGCCCGGCGGCTGGCGGCATGGATGCTGTGAGCGAAAAGCTCCTTGCCAGTGCCGGTCTCTCCGGTGATGAGGACGCTGGAATTTGCCGTGCAGAATTTTTTGGCGATCTGAATTTTGCCCTGCATGGCCTGACTGACGGCAATAATATCGTCAAAGGTATATTTGGAGGTGAGACCCTGGCGGACGAGGCTGCCCCGCAGTTGGCGCCTGTCTTGGAGGGGCTTGGAGGCGGAAGCGGTGACAATCAGCGTGCCTGTGGTTCCGCTGCTGCCTGTAATTAGCCTGTAGCGCACCAGGTAGCGCTGCCCTTGGAGAGTGAGCAGGTGCTCGTCTCCGTCCCGTAAGGGGTTCTCTGGGTTGCCGATATAGGTCAGCTTCGGGTGGATCTCCGAAACCGACTGGACGGGCACCCTGCCCCGGCGGGGGAGCTGGTAGAGTTGGCGCGCCCGGCGGTTGGCCGCGAGCAGACGGCCGGACTCATCCACCGCCAGCACCGCGTCTTCGATGTCGTCCAGGATCATCCGGGTGACGTTGCTTATGGCGTACTTTATATGGATGTTGCGGGCCGCGTCCACCGCCTTCTCCAGGGCGCCCTCCAGCACCTCCCTTCGGGTGCGGATGTAGACACAGGGGTGCCCGCGATCGGTACAGATGTGGCCGACGGTACCGGCGCACACCAGAGCGTCCATACCGTCGGCCAGAGCGGCGTCCACCGCTTCGACGGCGCTTTCTCCGTCCACCACGTCGTAAAGGCGGATCTCTGCTTCACACAGGGCTTCCAGATCGGGTAGCAGATCTTCCAGACCGCGGCGCTCCAGACACAGTGCGATGTGCCGGGGGGAGAACTGCTCCCGGCAGCGTAACAGGGCCTCCACAATATCCGCGCCGTCGAAGTCCAGATGGATGATATGTTTTTGGGGATAGCGGGCACAGATCTGGCGGTAGGTGATGCCCCTGGCCACGATCATATCGTATTTGTCCAGATCATCCAACGGCTGGGTGCCGAAGCGGTGGAGAACATCCACATGGATCTGGCTGCTCTGGAAGCGGCGGGCCTGCTGGGTTACCAGATACAGACTTTCTGGGGAGGGGACGAACACGGCCACATACACCATGACGGTGGCTCCTTTCCTGGAAAATGAACAGAGAAAAAGGTTCAGGCGGACCCCGAAAGACCCGCCTGAATTATACTATATTTGTGACTTTAACTCAAGACTCCTCCAGAGAGGCCAGGTAGTCTGCCTCAAATTGGAGCACATATTCGGTGGCCTTATTGGTGTCCATGTACTGGCTGATCAGCTGGTTGGGCGTGATGTACTCACTCTCCCAGGCTTCCGTCTGGCTGACCTTGCTCAGAGCGTCGCTCCAGAAGGCCGCAGCGGCGTCGCTCATGGCGGCGGGGGCGGCCACGCCGCGCCACACAGGAACCTCAACATCCTCATAGGCTCTATCCACCTCGCTGAGGGTGGGAGCTTCAGCTAGATTGCCGCTGAAGCGCTCGGTGGACAGGGCCAGGGTGGGTGTCAAGTCCCCGGACTCCACATACTGGGTGGCGGAGGCGGGCTTGGAGATCACGAAGTCCAGGTTTCCGCCCAGAGCGGCGGTAATGGCATCGCCGGTGGAGTCGTAGGTGATGTAGCCCATCTGGTCTTCAGTCAGGCCCAGCTCTTTCAGCAGTGCGTTGTAGGTGGCGATGTCGTCACCCTTGGAGCCGCCGATCACCACGAAGGTACCGTTTTTGGCGGCCTCAATGGCGGCGCCGAAGTCGGTGGGATCGCCGCCGGACTTGGCATAATCGGTCTTGCCGGCAGCGGTCTCACAGGTAAAAAGCAGCTGCTTGTCCAGTGCCATGATGGCCAGGATGCGGAAGTTTTCGGCCCGGTTGGGGGTGTTGGCGACCATGGGCATCAGGTCGCCGGAGTTGAAGGTAAGCAGGGTGTTGTCCACATCCACCTTCTTGGTGGCGACCTTGTATCGGCCCACCTCGCCGGCACCGTCGGTCTCGTTGGACACCACGATGGTCTGGCCGTTGACCATGTTCTCGTTGGTCATGATCTCTGCGATTTTTCGGGAGAAGATATCCGAGCCGCCGCCGGCGCCGGAGGTACACACCCAGGTAACGGTTCCTTTAGGGGTATAGGTGCCGTCCTCATTAAGGCCACTGTTCCCGCCGCCGCAGGAGGCGAGGGAGAGAGCCATAATGGCAACAAGGGAGAAAGTCAGGATCTTTTTCATACGCATGAGCTCCTTGTTCAAATTGTAGGTGCGCGGCTCAGACAGCCGCGCTGGACTTCGTCTTGACCTTGTGCAGGATGGCCTTGACAACGGGGGTCAGCACTAGCACCAGGAAGATAACCAGTAGGACGATCTTCAGGGGGGTGTTGGCGAACACGCTCAGGCTGCCCTGTGAGGCGATAAAAGCCTTGCGCATATTTTCCTCCAGCATGGGAGCCAGCACGAAGGCCAGCAGCATGGGGGCGGTGGGGAAGCCGTTCTTATCCAGTAGGTAGCCGACGATACCGGAGACAAACATGATGATCACACCATACATGGAGTAAGAGGTAGAGTAGGCGCCCACGATGCAGATACAGGTGATGATGGGGATCATGTACTTGATGGGCACACTGAGAATTTTGATAAGGAAGGGGATCACCAGCACAGCCACAGCCAGGGTAAGCACATTTGCCAGGTATAGGGAGGAGATCAGGCTCCAGCAGAAGTCGGGATTGGTCTCAAACAACAGGGGGCCGGGGTTCAGACCCCACATCATCAGACCACCCAGCAGCACCGCGCCGGTGCCGGAACCGGGGATGCCGAGGGCCAGTAGGGGGGCGAAGGCACCGGCGGCGGCGGAGTTGTTGCCGGCCTCGGAGGCCGCGATGCCCTCAATAGCGCCGGTACCCATCGGTTCCTCGGACTTGAACTTCTTCTGCATGGCGTAGCCCACCATGGAGCCGGTGGTAGCGCCGGAGCCGGGCAGCACGCCAACGAAGGTACCCAGGATGGAAGAGCGGATGGCGGGGGGCAGCAGCCGCTTGATGTCGTGCTTGGTGGGCATGGCGCCGCGGATGGAGAGCTTAATGGCCTTGTAGTCGCCGTTTTTACGCTTTTCCTCGTCGGTCTTGCGCTCGTTTATGAGTTTGATGACCTGGGCGAAGCCCACCGCGCCGATGATGAAGGGGGTGAAGGTGATGCCGCCCATGAGGTACATGTTGTCAAAGTTGAACCGGGGCATACCGGACAGCGTGTCCATGCCGATGGAGGCTACCAGAATACCCAGCATGGTGATGACGATGCCCTTGATGGGGTTCTCGCCGATGAGCCAGCTGATGGAGGTCATGGCGATGAGAAGCACCAGAGTCATTTCCGCATAACCGAAGTTCAGGCCCAGTTTGGCCAGACCGGAGGCGGTAAGGGTCAGGATAATGATGCCAATGGTACCGCCGATGAAGGAGGCCAGATTGGCCGTCATCAGCGCCTGACCGGGCCGGCCCTTTTTCGCCATGGGATAGCCGTCCAGAGCGGTGGTAATGGCGGGAGAATCGCCGGGGATGTTGAGCAGGATCGCGCTGAAGGCGCCGCCGTACATATTGGAGTAGTAGAGTGCGCCCAACATAATGATGGCAGTGGTGGGGTTGAACTTATAGGTCAGGGGGAGTAGTAGAGCCACGCCGGCTAGAGAACCCAGGCCGGGCATGGCGCCCACGATCAGACCCAGAACAGCGCCCAGGGCGCAGGCACCCAGGTTTTCAGGGGAGAATAGGACCTGGAAGCCAGCCAGAAGGGATACAAAATTTTCCAATGTTGTCCAACCTCCTTACATGATATAGGCAAATAGTCCCATGGGGAACTGTACTTGCATCCAAATGACGAACACCCCGATGATGAGGACGGCCATGAAGACCTCGATCAGGATGACCACCTTCCAGGGGGTCCTCTCCACGGCCTTCAGCCACAGCAGCAGGTAGAGCAGGCAACTGGGGATCAGTCCAATGACCCAGCAACCCACGATGACACCGCCGGCACCAAGAATGACCAATAGCTCATTCTTATTGTAGCTGGGGCTGGCCTGGTTGCTGCGCAGCTCCTGCACCAAGCACATCAGGCTGGTGGCAAAAAGCACTACAGCGATGATAGTGGGGAAGAAGGCGGGGGTGGGCTGTCCGTCCCAGAAGCCGAACTTGTTCAGACCAACGCCGATGAATACCAAGGACAAAATGGCAGTGGCGATGGGGACGAATGCGCGGGAGTCGAATTTTACTTTTTGCATAATATTACCTCCTTGTAGTTTTTATCCCGCCGAACAAGGTCGGCGCGGCGGGCTGTCTCCCCCGGTCAGCGGGCGGAGCGGGCAAGAGAACGACCCGCTGCGCCCCTCCGCCGTCAAGCTCCCCTCTCCCGTCGGCGGCTTGGTGGCGGGCTGACCTTACAAGTGTGTCCGTAATCACTGTTATCCAGATCACACTGCGGAGACAACGTTGCGTCCGAAAGAAAAGCAAGGAATGCACCAACTGTTAGAAAAACTAAAAATATTGTTTGGACACACAAAATGGGTGATGAATATTTGTATAAAACATACAGAGCAAAAGAATGGATTTGGAAATTTAGGGAAATCAAAAATTTCAAAAAAATAAAATGTTTCAAATAAAATGTTTCATATGGTGAATCGTCTCAAAAGGTGTTTCAAAATGTTTCAAAATGGGGTGGAATGGGCGAAAAGACATCCCCGGGGGATGACGTATGTACAGTGTGCCAGTCCGGAACATGAGATGCTGAATATGGCCCACCGTACATCTGTTAAAACAAAGAAAAAGGCCGGAAATTGGATTGACAAGCCGAAATGTGAATGCTATAATCCAAACAACAGTTCGTAATAATAAACTTAGTTCTTAATTACGAACAGTAAAGGCGGACTGAGTGGGAGCGCCGCTCGGGGTTGGTTCCGATCACAACATTGGAAAAGGAGACACGATTATGGCACTCATGACGGGAGAACAGTATATCGAGAGCATCCGCAAGATGAACATGCAGGTATATATGTTCGGCAAGAAGGTGGTGAATCCTGTGGATGATCCCATTCTCCGTCCTTCTCTGAACAGCGTGCGGATGACGTATGATCTGGCGCAGAAGCCGGAGTATCAGGAGCTGATGACGGTCATCTCTCCGGAGACCGGGGAGCGGATCAACCGCTTCACTCATATCCACCGGTCTACGGAGGATCTAAAGAACAAGGTGAAGATGCAGCGCCTGCTGGGCCAGCAGACGGCCTCCTGCTTCCAGAGGTGTGTGGGTATGGACGCGTTTAACTCGGTGTATTCCACCACCTACGAGGTGGACCAGAAGTACGGTACCCACTATCACGAAAACTTCAAAAAATTCATGCTGCACGTACAGGGGGAGGACCTGACGGTGGACGGGGCCATGACCGACCCCAAGGGCGATCGGTCCAAGGCACCCCACGCCCAGGAGGACCCGGATCTGTTCCTGCGGGTGGTAGAGCGCCGGGAGGACGGCATCGTGGTACGGGGCGCCAAGGTGCATCAGACCGGAATTCTGAACAGCCACGAGGTCATCGTGATGCCCACCATCTCCATGGGCCCTGACGACAAGGACTACGCGGTGTCCTTCGCTGTGCCCGTAGACAGCAAGGGCATTTACATGATTATCGGCCGCCAGAGTTGTGACACCCGGAAGCGGGAGGGCAGTAAGATGGACGTGGGCAATGCCGAGTTCGGCGGTGTAGAGGCCCTGACCATTTTCGACGACGTGTTCGTGCCCAACGAGCGGATCTTCCTCAATGGCGAGACTGAGTTTGCTGGGATGCTGGTGGAGCGGTTTGCTGGCTATCACCGCCAGAGCTACGGCGGGTGCAAGGTGGGGGTGGGCGACGTGCTCATCGGGGCAGCCGCCCTGGCTGCGGACTACAACGGGGCCGCCAAGGCAAGCCATGTGAAGGACAAGCTCATCGAGATGACCCACCTGAACGAGACCCTGTACTGCTGCGGCATCGCCTGCTCCGCCGAAGGCCACCCCACCGCCAGCGGCAATTACCTGATCGACCTGCTGCTAGCCAACGTGTGCAAGCAGAACGTCACCCGCTTCCCCTACGAGATCTGCCGTCTGGCGGAGGACATTGCTGGCGGTCTGGTGGTCACCGCCCCCTCCGAGGCCGACTTCCGGGACGAGAAGCTGGGGCCTGTCATTGACAAGTACCTCAAGGGCATCGCCGGTGTGTCCACCGAAAACCGCCTGCGCATCCTGCGCCTGATTGAGAACCTCACCTTGGGTACCGCCGCCGTGGGATACCGTACCGAGTCCATGCACGGCGCCGGTTCTCCCCAGGCCCAGCGCATCATGATCGCCCGTCAGGGCAACCTGGAGATGAAGAAGCTGCTGGCTAAAAAGCTGGCCCACATCTCTGAATAAGGGCCTTGCGGCTAGAATGATTTTAGAAAAGGAGATAGCAGTATGACATACGCCATGAAGGCGCCCGCCCGCTATGTGCAGGGGAGCGGCGAGCTGGACAGACTGGGCCGCAACGTAAAGAAGCTGGGCCGGCGCTTCCTGCTCATCGGAACGGAGAACAACTGGAAGCGCTTTGGCCAGCGCGTGGAACAGACCATGGCCGAGAACGAGAGGGAGGTGGTGTTTACTCCCTTCCACGGTGAGGCCACCAAGGATGAGGTCTTTGCCAAGATGGATGTCTGCAAGGCGGAAGGCTGCGATGTCATTATCGGCATGGGCGGCGGCAAGACCCTGGACACGGCCAAGGCTACGGCTGAGAACCTGGGCCTGCCCTGTGTCATCGTCCCCACCGTGGCGTCCAATGACGCCCCCTGTTCCGGCGTGGCTGTGCTGTACAACGAGCAGGGCGTGGTGGTAAAAGCGGTGCTGATGCGCCGCAGCCCCGACCTGGTGGTGGTGGATACCGAGATCATTGCCAATGCGCCGGTCCGGCTTTTTGCGGCCGGACTGGGGGATGCCCTGGCCACCATGTGCGAGGCCCGGGCCTGCAAGCGCAGCGGGGCCAAGACCATGGCCCGGGGCAATGTGTCCAACACGGCGATGATGATGGCGCAGCTTTGCTACGATCTGCTGATGGATCACGCCCTGGAGGCCCTGGAGGCCGTGAAGAACCACACTGTGAACCAGGCGCTGGAAGATGTGGTGGAGGCCACGATCTACCTCAGCGGTCTGGGCTTTGAAAACGGCGGCTTGGCCGTGGCACACGCCGTCAACGACGGCCTGGCGCAGGAACCTCAGACCCACGGAATGTATCACGGCGAGAAGGTGGCCTTTGGCGTGCTCACCCAGTTGGCGCTGGAGAAAGCGCCCCAGGAGGAACTGGATCAGGTCCTTGGCTTTATGAAGGCGGTGGGACTGCCCACCACCTTTGCTAAACTGGGTATCGAGAACGTGGTGGAAGAAAACCTGCGCAAGGTGGCCGAGGCCGCCTGCGTACCCACCCAGTCCACCAAAAACCTGCGTGCCGACATCACTGCCGACGAGGTATATGAGGCTATGCTCCAGGCGAACCGTCTAGGCTTGGGTGTCCGATCAACGAAGAAGAAATAATAAAAGGAGAATAGACTATGGACTTCAATCTCTCGAAAGAGCAGACGCTCATCCAGCAGATGGTTCGGAACTTCACGGAGAACGAAGTGAAGCCTGTCGCTGCGGAGACCGACCGGAACTGTGAGTATCCCCGTGAGAACATTGAGAAGCTGTTCCGCTACGGCATCATGGGCATGTGCGTGCCCAAGGAGTACGGAGGGGCCGGCGCGGACGACCTGTCCGCCGCCTTGGCGGTGGAGGAACTGAGCAAGGTATGCGCTTCCACCGGCGACATCGTGGCCACCCACAACGGCCTGTGCTGCGACCCCATCCTGCGCAACGGCACCGGGGCTCAGAAGCAGAAGTATCTGCGGATGCTCACAGAGGGACACAAGGTGGGCGCTTTTGCTCTGACCGAGCCCAATGCCGGTTCCGATGCCTCCAAGGGCACCACCACCGCCCGGCTGGAGGGGGACCACTACGTGCTCAACGGCTCCAAGGTCTTCATCACCAACGGCTATGTGGCCGACGTTATCGTGGTCTTTGCCATGACCGATCCCTCCAAGGGCACCCGGGGTATCTCCGCCTTCATCGTTGAGTCTTCTTTCCCAGGCTATCACGTGGGCAAGCACGAGGAAAAGCTGGGCCTGCACGGCTCTCCCACCGCCGAGCTGATCTTTGAGGACTGCATCGTTCCCAAGGAGAACCTGCTGGGCCAGGAGGGCAAGGGCTTCAAGATCGCCATGCAGACTCTGGACGGAGGACGGATCGGCATTGCCGCCCAGGCCCTCGGCATCACTGAGGGCGCCATGGAAGAGGCCATCACCTATACCAAGAGCCGCGTCCAGTTTGGCAAGCCCATCGCCAAGTTCCAGAACACCCAGTTTACCTTCGCCGATATGAAGGTGGCCGTGGAGTCCGGACGGCTGCTGGTCCATCAGGCCGCGACCCTGAAGAGCGCAGGCAAGCCCTTCACCATGGAGGCCGCCATGGCCAAGCTGTATACCTCCGAGAACGCCATGAAATATACGGTCAAGGCGCTCCAGATGTTCGGCGGCTACGGCTACACCAGGGATTTCCCTGTGGAGCGCATGCTGCGGGACGCGAAGATCACCGAGATCTACGAGGGCACCAGCGAGGTGCAGCGTATCGTGATCTCCAGCAACATGGCTTTGAAGTAAGACAGGAGGGAAAATTACGATATGAAATGCATCGTTTGTGTCAAGCAGGTACCTGATAC